>OBEQ012278109.1_pt1 | contig 28429 bp, 18 predicted proteins | sample 1670901 | NCBI WGS metagenome assembly OBEQ01 (sample SAMEA104232315, study PRJEB22302) | groundwater metagenome | biome: forest; feature: aquifer; material: groundwater | place: USA | collected 2011-08-07 | depth 5.4 m
AGCGCAACCTGGAGCGAGCCACCCAGAACCACGTCCGTCACCTTGAGGCCCTCGGCTACTCGGTGACCCTCCAGCGCCCGGAACCAACGGCAGAAGCCGCATGAACGCTCAATTCTGAGACTCTATTTTCATAGCAGGGGCATAAGGAGAATGGCGAACGTCGAACAGCGTGGACCGTACCAGTTCCGCGTTAAAGTCAGACGCAACGGCGTCAGCGTATCGAAGACCTTCGAGTCGCACTCTGATGCTGAAGCGTGGGCACGCATTCAGGAAGGCAAGATCACCGGAGAGGAATACGTCGACCGCTCCGAGGCCAAGACAACGCGTCTCCGCGATGCGATCGAGTGGCTCCTTGATCGCATCGCTCCTATCGATCAAAAGACGGGAAAGCGGATCGTCCCGAGCACCCAGCACAACAAGAACCTCAAGTGCAAAGCGACGTACTGGCTCGGCACGGAATTCGCTGACTGGAGCATCGCCTCGATCACAGCGGCCAATCTCGTCGCTTGGCGTCGACGCGTTCTCGACGAAGACGAGGACGAGAGTGAGCCGGAGTGCTCTGCACAGACCGTCGTCCATCGTCTGAATTTTTTGAGCCGCTTGTACGGCGACTGGTGCATGGAGAAACGGTGTCAACTTGTCAATCCAGTCGGCAAAAAGCGGCATTATGTAGCAGCCGCCACCGCCGACCGGTCGGCCGGCGGCAATCGTACACCGCCCCGCAGCCGCAATGCGGGCACACCGCCCGGCCGGCCGTCTCCGGCCAGCGGATCTTGGCGAACAGCATCTCCGCTTCCGTCTCCGACAGCCGCAGCACCTGGGCCAGGTTCACCGTCCGCGCGGCGGCGGAAAGCAGGAAGTGCTGGCCTTTGACTGGATGAAGCATGGCGATCTCCAACAGGAAGATCGCCAGAGTCTACCCGCCGTCGACTCGGCCGGGAACCATGATCTGTTCGATTTGTCTGGCCGGGTCATCTCGCCAGCCGATCGCTGGTGGCGGGTGCTACATAATGCCGTATCTATCTGCACAGTGTATCCGCATCAGACTCAGATACTCTCACCGGCTACGTGACTATCTTCACGTCTGCCTCAAGCACTGTAAGATACTGGCGGAGGGAAGGGGGCTGGCTTCAAACCCTCTCTGGTGCGATTTCAATGGGTTGCGCTGTCCTCCAAAGCGCTGAAGATCCACCCGAGCCCATTGTTCTCGTGGGCCAGTCAGTGCGTCTGGCCCTCTTCGAAAACAGCATCCAGGGTGGGCGCGTCAAGCACACGGTCAAGCCACTGGTCGAGTGCATTCACATCGGCAGAGGACACCCTCTCGCGCACAGCCTCCGGAACCGAGCCGAAGCGGCGCTGAAGCAGGCGCAACAGCGTCCGGGCCTGCCCCTGCTGCAACCCTTTCGCCTCACCCAGGGCCATGCCCTCCGCTTTCCACTGTTCCGCGGCAATCGACATGATCCGATCCTCCTGTCCCGGCACGATTTCGGTCAGCACCTCGCGCAGCACCTGCGCCTCCACCTGATTCGGCTCCGCCAGCATTATAGCACACCAGCGCCACCAGGTCGTCCAGCCCCAATGCGTACGCCGCCCGTCCCAGGGTCAGCAGTGTCTCGCGCAGGTCACCCTCTCGCGATCCATCCAACGCGCCGATACCACACGGCGTGGTGGTCACGCCATCGGCCACTCACGGCATAAGCTATGCCACTTGCCCTCAGCCTATCGCGGCCGGGTGCCCGTATCGTCGCCGGTCTCCGGCAGATCGGCGGCAAGGAGCCGACGACCGGTCTGCCGCTCGTATAGCATCACCGCTCCGGCCAGCAGGTCATCTCGCGGCTGGAAGCCGTCGATCCGCTTGTTGAACGGGATGGTTCCGCAGCCGGGCACCAAGCAATCCCGCTTGCCCTTGGGGCACTGGTTGAAGGAGCACAGACGACCGAGATACCGATCGGAACCCGGCTCGAACAGGAAAGTATCGACCTGATGACCGACGATGCCAAACGTGGCGCCGCCCTCGAACAGTTGCCGCAACGCCCGATCGCGGGTGCAGCGCAAGGCGTCTAGATGGTCAAGGCTGTCCAGCCAGACGGCGAGGTCGAGGTCACCGCATTCATGCCACAGCTCGATACCCCGGTCGCGGTATTCCCTGAACCGCGGCACTTCCTTCCATAGCGGCTTGGCCACGGAACCGATGAGGGCGACAGCCTGGACGGCCGGGAGCCTTATCCAGGCATCGGTCACCGCATCCGCTGCCGTCCGGAATTGCTGCTGGCGCTGCAGCAGGAAGCGGTTCTCCCGTTCGATGTCGGAATGCCGCATGACGTCACGGTTCCAGCAGTTTCATGAAGTTGCGCTTCGACTTGAACCGCGCCTTCAGTGCGGCGAGGTAATCCGCCTGCTCAGGTGCCTCGCGCAGGCCCCCCATACGGGCAACCAGCCGGCAGGCCTCATGGTAATTGCCGTTGCCGCCGGCGGATGCCAACTGGTCGACGCGGGCGGCGTAGACCTCCAGTGCTTCCCTGGGGTGGCTGGCGTCGCTGGCCATCGCCAGTTCCTCCCGCAGCGCATCGCTGGCGCCGTGGGTCCGCACCACGTCCCAGGCCGGGGCGAACATGGCTTCGGTCATCAGCACGCGGATCAGCAGATCGGCCGGAGACGACCAGCGGGATTTCACCGTTTCGGCCGCCAGCCGGGTTTGCAGGGCGGCGACGGCGCGGTCGCGGGCGGGCTCACCGCCAATCTGGCGACTCCGCTGGTATAGATCGAGGCTCGGCCGCCGCTCGAACGCCCGCCACAGCACCGCCTCGGCTGCCGCGGCACGATCGGCGGCGAGGTGTAGATCGGCGGTGAAGGTGACCAGCCGTTCGTCGGGCGGTTCGTCCTCGAACAGCCACAACCCCTCCTCGGCATAGCGCAGCGCCTCGGCCTCAAGGCCCTGCGACTGGCAGAAGCGGGCCAGTTCCAAATACCGCCACGGCGACGACAGGTCGCGGGCGCGGATGGCGATGCGGGCCGCGACGTCGCCATCCCGCTGGGCGAAGAAATCCATGATCGCCGCCAGCCGCAAACGCTCGGCGAAAAAATCATCCTTCACCCGCCGACCGCCCGTCAGCGCCGGCAAGCCCTCCCAGGCCGCGGTGGCGAGGCGCCGGAATTCGGCCAGGCCCGCCTCGCCGAGGACATCGGCGTAGCATTCGGCCGCCCCACCAAAGGTGTCCGATGCTCCCCTCATTTCGCGGCCGTAGAGATCGCCGGCCAGCGCCACCGGATCGGGACGTGCCGCACGGCAGGCGGCAAGGTGAATGTCGCGCCCCCGTTCCAGCAGGCCACCGCCATGGCCGGCGGAATCGTCGATCTGGTTGATGGCCTCCTCGATCCGGGACAGGGCATGCTCGATCAGCCGCAACGCCAGCGTCGCCCGGTCCTGCGTCACCAGTTCAGCGACGCGGTCGAGAACGGCCTCGACCCCGTCGGCCCAATCGGCAACCTCGCGGTAGTGGATAAAGCCGCCGGTACGGGTGGCGTCATCGATGGCCTTGCGGAAACGGGCGAACACGGTTTCGTCGTCGTTCATCGCCGAGGCGGCCGCCATGTCGAGGGTACGGAACAGCGCCGCGTCACGTTCCGCCAGATCGACGATCATCGCCACCAGGGCGTCGGTTCCCTTGGTTCGCAAGTGGCGACGGATGCGCTCCAGCGCGCTGTCACCCACCTCTGCGCCGCGGCCGATGGCGTCGTTGGCGGTCAGCGCCACCGCGACCAGATGCTTGCAGAAGCCCCAGCCCTCGAAGGCAGGGCAGGAACAGTCGCCGTCGATGTCGGCGCCGCCGCCGGTCAGCACCGATCGGTAGTCCTCGGAGCCCGAGACCCGGGCCAGCACCCGGCCCGGCTCCAGGTCGAGAATCTCCACCTGTCCGGCTTGGTGATAGGCCTGGCCGCGGGCGAACGCCTTGTCGCCGGCCAATCGGTGCAAGGCATCGATGTCGAAACGAGGAGATGCGTTATCGCTCATGATCAAGTGGGCCAGAGAATGTTTTCGGTTTCGATCAGCCGCAACGCCTCGGCCAGGGTGACGTTGGGGCGGAAGCACAACCACTGTCCGGTGTGGCGGTGCCACATCAGATTAAAGAGGTCGCCGCTGACATGGTCAAGGCGGGCGAAGGCGTGGTCAAATTCCTCCCCGAGATTGTCGGCAAATCCGGAGCGGTACCGCTGAATGAAGCTGTAGCGGCTGCCGCGCCATTTGCCGGCGATGTTGACGGGGTAGTTGAATTGCGTCGGACGAACCTCCGACAGGAAGCGGGGCTTCAGCACCTCGGCGATGAATCGCTCGCAGGTGGCGGTAACCACCGCCTTGTCTTCCTTCGTCAGGGCCTTGACCCAGACCTTCTGCCGTGTGGCCATTGCTCCTCCCGCTTCCTGCCGCTGCTCGCATGGTGGTCGATGATAGCTTGCAGGCCAGTGCCCGATGTCAACCGTGTTTGACTCGACGAAGAGAATCTTGGTTTCCGCAGCCTTAGTCCAGGGCACTTCGTGCCAAAAGCGGTGGGTAGGAGATTGGGGCGGTGTTATGTTTGAAGATGTCGACTGGATGCCGGGATCGGAGGTAGCGCCAGAAGTGTCGCCATGTTGACCGAGGATGAATATCAGCGGCTGGCTGAAGAGTTCTACGCCCTTCCCATGAGCCGGGAGACGCTGCAACGGCGGGCCGAGATTGCGGCGGCACTGTTGTACCCAGTCGGACTCGTGATCGCCGATCTGGTCGAGACCGACGCGCCTGTCTCGGTTCGGCTGGATTTCGTCATGTTCTGCACCAACCTTGCCGCGGCGGCGGCGGAATGGGGGGAGAACTGTCCAGACCAAGTCTCTGGCATGCAGTTTCTCGACCTGGCCCGTCAGGGTTACGATAACGCATTGCAGGGCATCGACCCTGGCGCGATGCCCCTCGACTGGAACCGAACGCAACTGAAACGCGCCCAGGTGTTGTTCCGGCTGGGCGAAGCAAAGGGAGGTGAGGACGGCATCATCTTCCTGCAACAGACCGCCGATAATTGTCGTGACGCATTGGCCCAATTCGGCAAGGCAACGACTCCAAGAGACTGGGCGCTCGCCCATCTTCTTCGCGCCAATGCGTTGGTCCGGCTGGCCGAGGCCCAGGGCGGCGACTCGGGACTGGCGAGGCTCAACGAGGCCGTTGGCCATTACGACGCTGCCCTCAGCGTCATTGACAAGGATGCAGCGGCGGTGCGGTGGGCCGCGACGCACATGAACCGGGCCACCGCGTTGCAGCGTGCAGGCGAGTTCCGAAGCGGGGCTGAAGGCGTCAACCTGTTGCGCCGCGCCGTCGACGGTTTCGACGCGGCATTGACCGTGAGAACCCGTACCGAAATGCCCACCGAATGGGCCATTGCCATGATGAACCGGTCCAATGCGCTGTGCAGTCTGGCCGGCCTGGTCGGACTCAGCGAACAGATGAAGACCCTGCGCAGCGCCATAGACGGTTATGACCAGGCACGGCAAGTCCTTGACAAGGATGTAGTGCCCGATATTTGGGCCAGGGTAGAAATCAACAGGGCAAAAGCTCTCATGGACATGGGACTGCTGCAAACCCATAGCGGCGGTGACGGCGTAGCCGAGTTGAAACAGGCCATTGCCGCCTATGATGCCGCCCTGACCGTCGTCAGCCGGGAAGCGAGCCTGACGGCCTGGGCCAAGGCACAGATGATGCGTTATAATGCCCTGAGCCTGCTGGCCGAAACAGGGGGCATCCCGGACGCCTCAGCGCTTCGGCAGGCCATTGCCGGTTATGACCAGATCCTGGATGCCGTGGTTGGCAAGGCCGAGCCGGCGGATTGGGCCAGGGTCCAGATGAACAGGGCCAACTCCTATCTCAAGCTCGGCGATGTGGTGGGCGGCGCCGAAGGGATTGCGGCGCTGCACGAAGCCATAGCCGGCTATGATCTGGCGCTGTCGGTCCGCGGCCAGGATGACACGACGGCGGATTGGGCACTGGTCGAGATGAATCGAGCCAGTGCCTGCGTCAAACTCCATGAGGTCGCCACCGATGAGGCGGACCCGGACATATTGTGCAAGGCGGTGCATACGCTAGGCTGGCTGATGTCTTTGCCCGAGGGAGCGCCCAACCTGGATCGCCCTCTGTTTATTCGCCGGGTGGCTGTCAGCGGGCATCTCCTGCTTGAAAACTGGGATGAGGTCGTTTCCATTACCCGGCCAACCTTCGAGCGGGCCGCCGAGTGGCTCCTCGGATGCGTATCTTCGGCCGACCTGGCCCATGTCATTGGAGGTCTGACGGGTCTGGGAGATATGGCGGCGTTTGCTTTGGCCCGTCAAGGCAAGGCGGCCGAGGCGATCCTGATGGCCGAAGCCGGCCGCTCCCATCGACTGCGTGAACATCTGCGCTTGTCTGAAAAATTGAATTGTTATGACATTGTTGAGGTTAAGAGGCGCCGCTCTGACCTGGACAATGCCCGACAGGCGTTGCGTCGCCAACTGGCAGCACCTTACAATATTGATGTTCTCGACGGCCTTGAGGAGCGTCTGCGCACTGTCCATGCGGCATACATGGAACTGCTCGGGCGTTCTGGGCTGGATGCTCCGTCGTTGCCGGATTTTGGCACCCTGGCGACGGCATCCACCAATGCGTCCGGAACGATCGTGGTGATCGTAGTGACGACGACGGGAACGATCGCGCTGATCGCGCCGCGCAGCATCACTGAGCCTACCCAGGTTACAACCACTTTCATTCCCAGCTTCCGCTTGGAGGATATGCTAGGGTTGCTGCGGACTCAGGACGGCACAGGCTGGTTGGCCGGTTATTTTGCGTTTTCCCGCGATGTGGCGCGGACCGGCAATCATGGCAGTGCCGCCGGTGTGGCGGCATGGAACCGGTGCATCACAGATACTCTCAAGCATTTATGGCGAGATCTGATGGAACCGGTCCACCGCGCGCTTTCGCAACTGGGCCTGCCCTGTGGATCCGAAGTAACGTTGTTGGTTCCCGGCCAGTTGTCGGTCCTGCCTTTGCACGCGGCCGGCTATCCGGATGAGAACGGCCGCTGGACGTGCCTGTTCGACCGATGGACCATCGCCTTCGCGCCGAGTCTCGCGGTGCTGGCCCGGCCTCGCGAGGCATTGCCGGCCAATGGGTGCCACCTGCTTGCCGTAACCGACCCGACCAGAGATCTGGATTATCCCACCAACCCTGCCGAGGCGGCAGCCCCCTGGAGCAAGGTTCATCGGGCGCCAGGGCTGTCAGCCACCCGATCCCGCGTCACGTCGATGCTGGCGCAATGCCACTATGCCAGCTTTCTCTGCCATGGCCTTTGGGATCCCTTTGACCCTGACAGGTCGGGCCTGCAATTGGCCGACGGGATGCTGACGGTGGCTGATTTGCGGGCTGCCGGCATGGAGCGGTGCCGGTTGGCGGTGCTGGCAGCGTGCCAATCCGGCCTGACCAGCCTGCGTTGGACTCCGGATGAAATGCAGGGCCTTCCCTCGGCTTTGCTGAATGCAGGGGTTGGGGCGGTCGCCGCCACGTTTTGGCCCATCTACAACCATACTGCCGCCAGCATTGTTGGCGAGGTATTCAGCGCTCACTGCCGCGACGGCTTATCGCCTTCAGCCGCGGTGCGGCGCAGCCAGCAGCGTCTGCGGGATGGCGCGCTGACGGCATTACCGAATACCCACGCTCTGCCCAAAGCCAGCGTCTGGAGCGCGGCGGGCACACCAGTCGACCACAGTCCGGAACCGGAAGAACTATCTCCGCTTATCGCCGACCTGTCCCAGCCGATTCACTGGGCAGGGATCGGCCTTTTCGGCAGGTGATCCGAGATGAAAACCTTTGATGCGGCCGAGTTTTTTGATGGCCAGGACTTTACCCGCCTGATGATGGAGGGCGGCTTGGCGGATGGTTGCTACGAAATGTCCCACTGGTCGGTGACCTTTGGCGACAGCACCGCCGAGTCCCTGCGCATGCTGGCCAGCCTGCATGAGGCCATGCACGCACGTTTGAACGACTCCACGGTCTATGGATCGCTGCTGCATGTGTATGCCTATCTGCTGCGCAACGGATTTCAGCCGGAGAGGACTGCGGCCCGGCTGGGACGGCTGATCAAGGCGACGCGCACGGCCCATGAGTGCTTTGCCACCTTCACCAGCGTGCTGGCGGTTGGCCGCGGATCGGAAGCCAGCGGCGATCTGGCCGCCTATCCCCTGTATCAGGACTATCTGCGTCAGGCGCAGAGGACCATGCTCGGTCTGGACGGGGCATTTTTTCGTGTCTGCGCGGCCAACGCCTTGTTTCGCCTATGCCTGCAACCGGCCACGGCGATCAGAGTCACTGAGACCGGCAACCTGACCCGGCCGGAGGCGCTTGACTGGCTAAGCCTGGACGCGCCTGACCGCCGCTTGCGTCTGCTCAGCGAAAATATTGATGCCGTCTTCTGGGCCAATGTGATTGCCAAAGCGATCGAACATCATGCCGATCGGCCCGAATGGACGGCACTTGACGCACACCGACGAGGGGACGTCGCTTACGATGATCTGACCGGGGCCGTTTTCGACGACATCGAGACCGCGCTGATCCATCACATTTACGCCGAACTGGCGGCGCTGCTGACGCGGCTGGGGTCCGCTTCGCTGGCGTTCGATGGTCACCAGCCGCTGACCACGGCTCTGGTGGCACAGGCTGACCGGCTGCTGCCTCCAGGTCCGCGGGCGTTCCCCTTACGGGCCGCCGGAGTCGAAGCGCTGAGTCAGGACGCCATCAATCGCGATACCGTGCTGCAATTCGCCGAAGAGCGCTATGTGGTGCGCCAGCCACTGGCGGCAAGCCTGCGTTCCCTTGACGATCTGCCACGAGACATGTGGGCGGAACTGGTGGCAGACGATGGGGGACTCGCGCACCTGTTCGTGATCGCCCGGCAGGCATCCCGCATCCCGCCCCATTATCGCTTTGGCCCCGCCGAGACAGCGCTGCTGGAGGAATTGGGCGATGAACCTCTCGTGCTGGTCAGGCGCCGCGTGATCGAACCGGACGGCAGCATGCGTGTCGATCATACGCTGCTGCCCGACGTGGAACGGTTCACGGCTCTGGTGGCGTGGGCCGAAAGCCAGGAATTGCCAATCATTGCCAATATCTCCCTGGCCACCCTTGCGGTTCGGCGCTGGGCCGCGATTTGGCGGTCGCCCCTGGAGGCCACCGGCAACGTGACGGTACTGCTGGATCTCACCCCCTTTCTCTACCTTGATCGCTGGACATCGACCGAGGAACGGACGGTGGACTACGCCTTCCTCGATGCCCAGGCGGACGGGCGGCCGCACAAGGTGTTCGCGGCGTACATCGCCGAGGGCGGACTGCCGCCCTTGCTGGCGCCCTGTACGACGACGGTGGTTCATGCGCTCGGCTACTACATTGGCACCATGGCTCCGGCGCGCGAAGCCTTGCGCCAGAGCGGTGAATTCCTGCGCAGCCATATGGGAGCGGTCCAGCTTTCTCTGGCGCATCTGCTCGGTGAGGAAGCCTTTTTCGACTTTCTCGCCGCCCAATGCGTCAGCGGCCAGGATATGCGGCAGGGATGACTACAGGGACACGACGGCCCCAGGCTTGTCGGCTTCCGGAAGTTCCACCTCGGCCCCTGGCGGAACGCCGGGCAGGCTGCGGAGTTTCTCCCAGTCACTTGTGGTCGGCGATCTATAATTGAACACCAGTCGCGGCGCGGGGCCTCCATAGGTCAGCACGCGGGCCAGGGCGGCATGGTCGGGATGAGCGAAAATGGCACCGCTGGTGGAGATCAGATAGGTGCCGCACTCGATCAGCGACAGCAGCGTCTTGTTCAGGTTGGCGGCGCTCCCATGGTGCGGCAGCTTGATCGCATCCAGCCGAACCTTCGATCCGGCGAGCCGCTGAACTCCCGCCACCAGCACGCCGGGCTTGGCATCCGCGCCGAACAGACAGCGACGGCCGTCGTATTCGGCAATGAAGGCGATGCTGGAGGCGTTGCTCTTGGAGCCGTCGCTGGTGGCGGATTGCTGGGCCAACACAGGGATATTCGGCGGCCAGGAATCCTTGCGCCCCAGCAGATCCGGATGGTCGGGCTGCCGGACGCCGACACCGGGTTCCAGCCCGGCCTTACGCACTTCCGCGGCCCAGACCGGGGCCAGGGCGGTCAACTCTTTCCGGGTCGGCGACAACAGGGTCAGGTGAAGGCCGCCGGCCAGAGAGCGTTCAGGCAGAGCGCCAACCGCTGGAACCACCACCGCCTCGCCGCCGAAAGCCTCGTTCCAGGGTGGGCTGCCCTCTCGCGACAGCGCGGCCGACAGCCGTTCTCCATCCACTCCGCCCAACAGCGAAGACGACTGAAGGTGATGGTAGCCGTTGAACCAGACATCGCCGATGGTCAGCCCTTCCGGTGGGGCTTCCAGCAGAGCCAGGATGCCCTGGATATGGTCGGCATCGATATGGGTCACCACCACCAATTCCAGGTGGAGGCTGCCGGCCCGGGCTATTTCCTTCTGAATGCGCTGCTGAAGGAGCGGCGCGGTTGCTTCCGGCCCTCCGTCGATCAGCACATGGCGCGGCCGCTCTGCCGGGCCATAGGTCAGCCACAGGCAATCACCATGTGCGGCAGGCAGCATCTCGATCTCGAACATCTTCATCACTCCGCCCCCAGAATCCAGTCGGCATCGCCGTAACACACCACGGCCAGGCCCATCGGCACGTCCTGGCGCAGGAAGCGCCGCCGCATGTCGCGCACCACCTCACCGAGCCCGCTGCCGTCGCGGGCCGCTTCGGTCAACCCTTCCGCCAGGCATAGGGCGACCGGCACGGCATGGCGGCCGAGGACGGCGGTGGTGGTCGCCATCACCACCTTTGCCCCCTTGCGCACGAACCGCGACGCGAAGCGGTTCGCCTGGTCGCGCGCACCCGCCGTGCCGCATCCCAGCAACAGCACCACGGCCTTGCGCGGGCCGACGTGGTTCTCGTTGATCACGCTCAGACGCAAGCGGTCGGAGGCGGCGATTTCCAACGCCGCAACACCGGCCTCCTCATCTTCGTCCGCCTCCCGCGTGTGCGGCAGAGCCACCAGCAAGGAGGCGGGTTTGCTGTCGTGGGACCAGCCGGCCAAGGCCACCACCCAGTTTTTCCAACTGGTTATGGCCTGGGCATCGGGAATGGTGTCTTTGAGCATCTGCTGGAGATTGGCGACCTTGATCGTTCCGGCGTGCTCGTCCGCCCGGTCGGAGGCAGCCAGAACACTGCCGGCGAAGTGGCCCAAGACCTTGCCGGCCAGGGTGGGTTCGGGAGCAATTGACCATCCCGTTTCATAGGGGACGTCGGGGTCATGGAGATGCCGCTCGATCACCTTCGACAGGCCCCAGAACGCCATCGGGCAGATCAGGTCGGACGTGACTGGCCTGGTGCATCCCGGGCAGGCATCGGCATGGAACCCGGAGCACAGGTCGGCACCATCATCGGGAGCATCGCCGTCATAACAGAATTCCACAGGCAGATAGGCCTCAGGCTTGGCGGCGACGATCTGGAGGCGGCGGGCCGTGGCGAGGCGAGGCGTGGTATCAATGATGGCGTCGCGCAGCAGCACCCCCTGATGGGCGAGACGAAACAGCAGTTGCCGGCAGTCCGATACCTCCATACGCGTCGCGCCATCAAGAAATTTGAGAATTTGGCCAGTAGGCTCCAGCACATCCGCCATTTCCCGCACATAGGCGCGGTCGGCGCTGACCACCGTCCGCGTCGGCGTTCCGTCCTCATAGCGATTGAGCAGGATCGCGGCATCGAAGGCATTGCGGTCATAAAGGTCCGACAGGTCCTGGCGCAGCACGGCCTCGATGGCGAACTTGGCCGGCTCGGCGGGGCCGAGGTCTTCCAGCGCCGTCACGGAACCGGTCAGCAGGCCGGTTTGCAGCACCCGGTTGCGATGCAGGATCAGAACACGGCCATGGAAGTGCCCCACCTCGCGCGGCGTCACCGTCAGCCGGCACTCCGGGCTCGGTCCCGACGGCGGCAACATCAGCCGGCCCACCACCGGCTCGGCCAGTTGCCGCGGCTCGGCCAGCACCACCGTCAGCGCACAGCCCTCCGGCTCATAGGCCAGATCCTTATCGGGGAACGGAAGCGGTCCGCGAAAGATGGCTGGTGCGATCTTCACCGAGACGGTTTGCGGTTCGCCGGCCCGAAAGCCTCCTGCACCCACTTCGGCGACGAGGATGCGGTGGGTGGGGAGAGGTTCGGCGTGGCGGGTAGAAAAATATAATATTTCCGATGCGGCATCGGTCGTGCGAACCCGACGACGGACGACAGGGCTGCTTGCCTCAAGAAACGCCCTGGTGGCATGGAGTGCGGCCGGCTTTCCAGTCGCGGCCTTCTGGCAGGCGCGGTCGATGGGCACATGCTGCGCTGACAGAAACCGGTCCAGCCATTCCGCCCAATTTTCCTTGGCGCCTAGAAAAACCATGCCTGAGGCGTGGCAACCGGCTTGCAGCGCGCCCAGCGTCCAGCGCAGCGGCCAATCCACATTGGAAACAGCGAGGCTCGTGTAGACAGGGTATTCTTTCAGCAGCTTGGCCGTGTGCCTTGCCGGATGCGGCACCAGCAGCAGGTCGCAGCCGTCCCGCCCCGCTCCCACGGTGTACAGCGACGCGCCATGCTGCTCCGCGATGCCGGTCAGCAATTTGTGCAGACTCTGGGACTTTGGGTCGGGCAATAGCCCAATGCGTGGCGGGCGCCGCCAGACGCGCTGAAAAAGCTCTGTATCATAGGCCCGCTCGGGCGCGTCCAGCCACCACTCCACCGTGACCGCCGCCTGCACTGGCGGTCGCTGCAGGAGCGTCAGCAGGCGCGGTATGTCGTCCCCAGACAATTGCGCCATGGTATCGCGGCTGATCAGCAGGCGCGGACCGTAGTCATCCCAGCTCGCCCGTTCCCACCGGTCAATAGCCTGTCCGACCGAGATAAAGGGACTCTGAAGATGCCAGACCCGTACTCCATCAATGACCGGCTCATCCTCGGTGAGCCCCAGTCCGGCCATCGCACGGGCCAAGACATCATCATTCAGCCCGACACCCCAATCTTCAAACAACCGTATCCGCACGTCAGCCCCTTTCGCTCAATCGATTCCGCCCAGCAGCATTTCCGCCATCTTCGGCACCGCCTCCGCCTCAACCCGGGAGCGGGCATAAGCTTCCGTGAGCAACGCGTCGTCGATCAGGGAATCATACTTGTCGGCGCTCCTGTCGGGGACCAGCCGGGCGAGCGCCAGCGGATCGGGTGGCGGCGCGGTGGAGAGGTGGGTCAGGGCCTGGCGGATGTCGGCAGGGTCGGCATCGTCGATGTCCAGGGCGAGGCTCTCTATCTTGGCCTTGAGTCCAAGCTGGGTGAGGGCGAGCGCCAGGGTGAACAGCTTGCGGCTGCCGACCCAGGGGAACAGCAGCACCCGGTCGTCGACTTCGACCAGGGAGCGGTGGGCCAGGTCCAGACCCGCAAAAGCCGCGCGGCCTTCGGCGAGCAGGGCTGTCGCCGTGGCATCAAGGTAGCCGGGCCGGTCGTCCGCCAGCAGGACGGTGCGCATCTCGGCCGCCAGACGGTCATGCCGCTCGCCGCTGTCACCTCCGCCGAACTTGGGCGGCACGCCTCCCGCGGCGGGCGTCACCTCGACCACCTTGTCGTGCGGCTCGACGGCGACCACGGTCCAGCGGCGGCCGGCGAAGATGATCATATGCTCGGGGATCGGCGGCTGCTCCACCGGCATGGTGCCGAGGGTCCGTCCGGCCGAGACGACGCGGTATTCCTCGGGCGTGGCGAAGACGGCGTAGAACGAGTAATGCTCGACCAGCCGCTCGCCCTCCCGCCCCAGCAGCAACGTCCCGTCGGCCGCCTGCTCGATCAGGTCGCGCTCGCCCATGCCGCGCAGCAAAGCGGCGAACAGGGACGGCGCCACGGTGCGAAACGGACCGCCACGGCACAGCAGATCGAAGCCTTTCCGGGCAGAGATGCCGCCATGCTGGGCGATGACCGCCATCACCTGATGCAGCAGGGTCGACAGGTGCGGGGCGCCCGCCGGAGGGGGCTCGATCCACTTGGCCAGCAGCAGGCGTATCGCGGCGACGCCTTGGACAACATCCAGGCGCAGGCGGTCGAGCGGGTGGCTGCGGGCGTCGAGGGCCGGCTCGGTCACGTAAAGGCGCAGTACCGCCGGCTTGCCCGGCCGCCGCCCGGATCGCCCGAGCCGCTGGCGCAGGCCGGCAATCGACATCGGCGCTCCGATCTGGGCGACGCTTTCCACCGCGCCGATGTCGATGCCCAGTTCCAAGGTCGTCGTACACACCGCCGTGGTCGGCAGCGTGCCTTGGCGCAGACGCTCTTCCAGATCCTCACGCAGTCCGCGCGACAGGTTGCCATGGTGGGGAAAGAATTCGTTGGGTACCGCCCGCTCGTCGGACAGGTCGCGAAGCTGGTCGGCATAGAGTTCCACGGCGTTGCGTGACCCGGCGAATACCAGATTGTGGCTGCCGCGCAGATAAGCGAACAGATGCTCGGTGATAGCTCTGGTCGCGGCCAGCCCCTCTTCGTCATCTCTTCCGCCTTTGACGTAGCCGCGCAACTGCAATTTCAGCTCGGCGCCGCTGCCGGCGCTCTGCAATATCTCGACCTCGTCGCCTTGCGATGGCCGCAGGGCATCGGCGGCACGGGCCATGTCGCCCAGGGTCGCCGACAGGCCGATGCGCACCACCCGCCGCCCCAGCACGGCTTCCAGGCGATGCAGCAAAGACTGCAACTGCATGCCGCGCACATTACCCATCAGGGCATGGAGTTCATCAATGACCACGGCCCGCAGCGGTGCGAACAGCCCGGCCATCTCGGGGCCTCGGCGCACGAACAGGGCCTCCAGGGATTCCGGAGTGATCAGCACGACGCCGGCCGGCGCCTCGCGCGCCCGCCGCTTGGCTGCCGCTGAGGCGTCACCGTGCCAGCGCACGATGGGCAGATCGAGGCGCTCGCATAAATCCTCAAGGCGGCGGAACTGGTCGTTGATCAATGCCTTCAGCGGGCTGACGTAAAGCACCTTGAAGCCCGGCGCGCGGTCATCGGCGATGGCCGACAGCAGCGGCAGAAACGCCGCCTCGGTCTTGCCGGCGGCGGTGGCGGCGGCGATGATGACATCCCGGCCGCCATCAAGAATGACCGGAATGGCCCGTGCCTGGATATCGCGCAGTTCCTGCCACTGCTGATCCCAGATCCAGCGCTGGACCTGGGGATGCAGCGCCAGGAACGGATCAGAGCTGGAAGCTGGCGAGTTCGTCATCGCCGTCGTCCGTAGCGGCCTCGGCAACCGGTTGTTCCTCGGCAACGGCGATGCCTCCGAGCAGGTTGCGCCAGTCGGTCCCCGGATTCTGTTCCAGCACCGACAGCAACTGCACGAAGCTTTTCACCGTGTTGCGTGGGGTGCGGAAATAGGCGTCGCCGATGCGCTTCGAGCAATGGTCCATGAACGCCGTCAATGCCTCGTCGGGGACCGGCAGGCGGCTGGGATCGCCGCCAGCGGAAACCAGGCACAGCTTGCCGAGCAGAACATACAGATCCTCGGGGGTCAGGCTTTGCAGCCGCACCACCGGGCCGGACAGATCGACCAGACCGTTGGTGGCGAAGCTGTTTTCGGCTAGGCGCGATTGCAGGGCGGGGTAGCTGTACAGGCCGCGCCGCGTATCCATCAGGAACTCCGGTGTCCCCCCCATCACGAAGCCGAGATGGGTGGCGGAGCCTTGCAGGACGTCATTGAAGATGCGCAGAAGCTGTTCGTAATTGGCGTTGCGCGCCTGGGAGCTTTGCAGCTTGTAGAGATTGACCATCTCGTCCAACTGCACCATCAGGCCGTCATAGCCGGCCAGACGGACGAACCGGGCCAGCAGCTTGAGGTAATCATAGACCCCGACATCGTCGATGATATTGCGTACCCCCAGCGCCTGCCGTGCTTCGGTGCGGGTCGACCATTCGCCGCGCAGCCAGCGTAGCGCCGCGCCCTTGCCGGCTTCGTCGCCCTCTTCCGACGCCTTCCAGTAATGGGCGATGACAGCGGCGAAGTCATAGCCCGAGACCAGTTCCTCCAGCGGCGCCAGACGCTGGTGAATGATCTGGTCCGGCGCGCGATCGGCCGCCTTCGCCTCCTTGACGGCATCGCTGACGAAGCGCTCGACGACGCTGGACAGGGCGCCGCCGTCCGGCTTGGTGCGGGTCGCCATGTTGCGCATCAGTTCCGCATACAGGTTGCGCGCCTGGCCGCCGGTGGCGTGGAGCCGGCGGTCGGGAGCAAGGTCGGCGCTCACCACCACCAGTTTCTTCTCCAGCGCGATCATCCGCACCAGATTGAGGAAAAAGGTCTTGCCGGCACCGAACTCGCCGATGACGAAGCGGATCGCCGAGCCACCGTCACCGATCCGGCCGACATCCTTGACCAGGGCCTCGACCTCGCGGGCGCGGCCGACCTGGATATGGCGCAATCCGACGCGGGGCACCACGCCGGCACTGAGGGCTTGCAGGATGGCATCGCGGTCGCGGGGTTTGATGGCGGTCATGGCGTCGGTCCGTCGGCAATCAGGGAAGTGTGGATGGTGATGGGATCGCCGTCTTCCGCCACGGCGTCATCAAGATGGTCGAAGGCCCACTCGTTCAAGGTCTCCAGCGCCCCGTCGGGCAGCAGGCCATAGGAGCGGGCCAGGGTTTCGAAGTCGCCGCGGGGCCATTGCGGGCGCTCGAGCAGATCGCCGAGCAGGGCTGCATGGGTCGGATCAAGACCCGGGAAGCGGCCGTTGTCCGCGTTTTCGTCTTCCTCCGCCTGGGTCGGAGGCTCGGGCTCCGGCTGCTCCTCGACGAAGATTTCGGACAGCAGGGCCGAGACCTGCGTGGTTTCGCTGTGGATACGCCGGATGCGCGCCATGTCCAGGCGCACGCCCGCCGTATCGCCGGCGGTCGCGGGCGGCGGTGGGATCGGGTGTCCAGCGGGAGCGGTCCCGGCCTCCTGCACGGTGACCGGTTCATCACTGCCGGCAGCCAGAGCATGAAGGTCGGAAAACAGCCGCTTCGGATCAATGTCCAGCAGCTTGTAGATGCGTTCCAGCAGACGGATTTCCTGTGGGCTGACATGGCCATCGGCATTGGCCAGGGCCAGGGCGAAACGGGCCAGTGCCTCGCGACCGGTGGTATCAGCCGCGGCGAGACGAGCCTTGATCTGGGCCAGGCCAGGCGGCCGGCGCAGCAGCCACAGGGCATGTGCCTCCAGCCGGGCGCGTTCGGCGGCCGATAGATGCAGGCTGTCTTCGGCATGGCGTATCAGCATACGTTCTTCCTCGGGCACGATCTGCCCGTCGGCATGGATCACCAGCGCCGCCAGCGACAGCATATGCGTCGCCGCCGTGTAAGCCGGACTCAGTGCCCCCGCCGCTCCACCCGCGGGCAGGCGGAACAGGATGGCCGGCTGGCCGATTGCCAGCGGCGGGCCGCCGAATTGTGGATCTGGCTCGACGCCATGGCCGAAACGGGCAAGGAGCGCGCTCATGTCGCGCATCTGCGGCCGGCCGATCTTGTCCTTGGCCAGTTCGATCTCCAGCCGCCGGCACAGCTCTGCCACCTCCACTTGCGCGGCCCCTGTTCCGGTCTTGTCTTCCAGCCAGCCTAGCAGTGCTTCGGCAGCCGGATGACCACTGGTCGCGGCTTCGGGCGGCAGCAGCGCGTAGGCGTGCAGGCTGTTCTTTCCCTCAGGGTTCTTGCCGAGATAGCGGCTGTAGGCGTCGAGTGCGATCATGCAGTCGCCGGCAATTTCCTGCGCCTTGGTCAAAGGCGCCTGGAGGCGGGTGATGTCGGGCCACTCGTTGATGGTTCCCGCCACTTCCGCCTCGTTGTTGTTGGCGGCAAGGCGATAGGTGCAGCGCAGCTTGGACTTGGGCTTGGCAACCTTCAGGCCGTCGGGATGGCGCTGGCGGAAACGAGTCAGGAACAGGGGGTGAAATTCGGCCCGGGCGCGCGTGACCGCGGTACGGTGGAAGGCCTCAGGATCGCACAGAAACCAGGCCAGCATCCACTCGGCGGGAATGGGGCGATCTTCGGCGAGGATCCTGCCGATCCCCAGCTTCAGCCACATGGGCCGCTCGTAGTGCTTGGCGATGGTGTCGAAGGGTGGCGGCTGATCCGGGACGCCCTTGGCCATCAACGTGAGCACCTCCCGAAACTCCCGGGAGTAGCGGTCGAAGGAGTGATTGGTGGCATAGATGCCACGCAGGCGCTCCACCTCGGCCAGAATGACCGGCGCATCGGCGATCGCCTGGTCGCCGAAAATGCGATGCTCAAGACCGTAGAAATATAGGAACACATAGCCGATGGAGGCCGAGGGATCGCGCTTGCCGCCGGCCAGCCATTGCAGATAGGCAAGACGGCTGCGGGGGTCGATCGTGTCGTAAGACGGGTAATAGGACATCAGCAAGCCACCCGTATCGGCACCGCTCGATGCCACCGAAAGGGAGGGATTGATGAGAAAATTGGTGAACCGGTACGGGGGCTGCCGCGCTCCCACATAGACCAGACCGTCGGCGATGGTGAAGCCCCGGACCGTGACCGCTTCACCCTTGCCGTGCCATCCGTCACGTGCACGCGGCGCCGTCTGAAGCAGCCCGGTGGTGGCGGATTTCAATGCCGACAGCGAACCCAGGGGCAGAACGGCAGCGGAGGGCGTTTCCGTCCCGGTCGGCGGCGGTGAACTCGGCCTCTGAACCGTAGTGACTTCCGCTCTCGTAGCCGTGGCGCCACCGACCCGGAGCGAGGAGTCGAGGGGGGTGTAGGCTATGCAATCCCTCTTGCCCACGCCCAGGCTTAACGGGCAGTGCTTGCTGCCAAGGTTGCCACAGGAGGACGTCCTGCCGCAGACGTCCGGGCGAACCGGTGCTGCGCACGCGACAGCGGGCATTGCAACCTCTTGCCGATACTCGGGTTCGGCCGGAGACGGGGCTCCCGGTTCTTGGCCGGTCGTCTCGGCACGTTGCGGGGCGATGGTGCGCCGCTGGCGCCGTCGCCACCACCAGACCCCAGCCAGGGCGGCGACCATCCACATCCACCCGCTGCCTGACGCTGGCGGTGGTGCAGCGGGTTCGACCTTGGCATCAGGTGGTGGAGCAATGACGGCCCGCGGCAGGGTTTTCTCAGGTGATGCCTCTGCCGGTTCCGGCCGTGCCGCGGGGGGATTGAGTGCCGTCCAGGTGGCGGGGTCCAGTGTTCCGGTCTGCGGCAATCCCCGGTCGCGCTGAAAGTCCCTGATAGCGGTGCGTGTCTTTGCCCCCGCCTTGCCGTCAACAGTCCCAATCTGGTAGCCAAGGCCATTCAACTGACGCTGAGCCTGGGACAAATCCATCGGGCCTTCCGCGCTTGCATTGGCGGAAGCCAGCATCGCCAGCGCAAGGAGCCACGTCGCTTTCCATTTTGCGTCTATCAACGGCAATACGCTCCGCACCTTGGCTTGCTCGTAACAATCGCCATATTCGCTTGAGTTTTGGGCCGGTACAAGCTGTAATCATCCCATGAGCGAGCCGCCAAGCATTCTCTTCTCTCGTGAAGCCGTGGGGTACCCGCCACTGGATGCGTTGCTTATTGCGTTGCAAAGCCGACTTGTCCAGCTTGCTCCCGCGGAGTTCGAGGTGATATCGGCCGCTGCGCTGTCGGGGATTCTGGGACGACCGTTCCGACAGGCTGCGGCAGGACGGCAGCCGGGCGGCGATGCGGGCGGCGGCAACATTCGCCTTGAAGCAAAACGGTATCGGGTTGGCTTCCCCGAAACGCAGGGTTTGCTGGGTGGCCTGACCTCGGCGATCAATGTGGTTCCCGATCTTTCCCACTGGGTGGTCACCAGCACCGCCAGCCTGCCGCTCCAGACCAAGGATGAACTTGCCCTGGCGACACGGCGGGAACAGGTCCACGACGTCATCCTCGACTGGCCCACGGCCGGCCTTCCCCCTCTAGCGGTGGCGCTGGTGGCGGGGCGGGCCGAAGTCACGAAGAAATTCCCGCAGATCGCCGATATCCTTGATCTGCTGGCGGAGCGGCCGGATATCATCGAGGCTGGACGGGAGCTGCGCGACCGGCTGCACTCTGGACCGCCGGACCGCCCGATCTATTCGCCTGTCCTGCGGTATGACAAAGACAAAATGTCTGACACTGCGGTGCTCGATCCCCGGTATCGGGTGGTGCCACTGATGAACCGCGATCAGGAGATGGACGACTGGATCGCCTGGGCGATTCACGGCAACGGCATGGCGCGATTGCTGACCGGCGATGGCGGCATGGGCAAGACCCGCCTGCTGATCGAGGTCTGCGAGCGGTTGCGGACCGAGGGCTGGCTGGCGGGCTTCCTGCGGGACGGCGCGGAAATGGCGGCGCTGTGCCGGCAGCTTGCCGGTCCAGGAAAAGTATTCGTGGTCGTGGACTATGCGGAGCGGCGGGGCAAAGACATTGAAACCCTGTGCCAGGCGGTGCAGCAGACCGGGGCGTCGGTCAGGCTGGCTCTGTTGGCCCGCCGCGACGGCCCGTGGCGCGAGGATCTGCTGGCCACCAGCCAGGCAGCCCGCCATTTCCTTGACGACGACGAGGGGATCGACATCCGCGAACTGGAGCCGGCCGCGCCGATGCGGATCGAGCATCTTCGGCGCAGCCGAGAGGATATACTTGCGGAGGCCGTCAGGGCATTTGGAGAAATTCAGGGAATTATCCCGCACACATTAGCAGATTTATGGGGGCAGTTCATTCATTTCGACAACCAGGACTATGACCGCATCCTGTTGCTGATCTTGGAAGCCTGGGTCGCCGTGTTCAATGGCGGCAGCGAACGTCCCCGCGATCTTTTCCAGGTGGTCCTGTCCCGGGAGCAGCGCTATCTGAAAAAGCTCGCTCCTGAGGGCGTCCCTCCCAGAACCATGATGGAGGTGCTCGGCTGGATCTATGCGCATCAGGGGGCCGAGACCCGGCGGGACGCTATTACCTTGCTCCGGCAATGCCCGTCGCTGGAGAACGAGCCGGCCACACGCATTGCACAGGTGGCGGAGGTCTTTCACGATGCCTATGGCGGCCCCAAATGGCTTAATCCCATCCAGCCCGACCTGATCGGCCATGCGGTGCAGGAAAAATATGGCCCGTAGGGTTCACAGCGACGCGTTCGACCGCAGCATCCTGACCGCGTCTCCGGGCAGGGCGGCAGATCTGCTGACGGTTCAGGCCCGGGCGGCCAGGGATTTTCCGGCTGGCCGCAGTGCCCGGCATCTGCGGCGGCTGATGCGTGACCATCTGGACCAGCTTGCGCCCATTTTTCTCACCGTGGCGTCGGAAACCGGCGAGCCGGTGACCGGCCTGCTGGCCCGCGTCCTTCGCCGCCGCGCCGATCCGGTGCTTGCCCGGCGTCTGGCGGAGGCGATCCGCGAGCCTGTGTCGGCCCTGGTGGAGGTCGGCATCGCCTGTTGGCAAGTCATTGTCCGTGCCACCCTGGCCGAAGACCCCGCCGGCGAGGACTTTCCCCTGCGGCTGACGCAGGACGTTGCCGAACTGGTGACCTGGCTGCATCTTGCCGGCCGGCCCGCCGGGGCCGTCGCCATCATCCGCCGGGCACTGGCTCTGCTGCGCCGGCACGATCTGCCGCGACCGCTGGGGCTGATGAGCCAGTATGCCGGCCTGCTCATTTCGCTCGGCCGGTTCGCCGAGGCGGAACGTCGCTTGCGGGAGGTGCTGGCCATCGCCGAACGGGAGCAGGTCTCGCCGATCGCCATGGTGGACGACTGGATCAATCTGGCGCATGCCCTATCGGAACAGAACGACCCCGAGGCGGCTTTGCAGGCAAGCCGCCATGCCCTCCATCTGCTGCTGCGCAGCCGCGAAACCGATGACGATGAATCCCGTTTTCTGCCCGATGCTCTCACCAACCATGCTCACTATTTGCTGGATGCCGGCCGTCCCCGGGCCGCGGCGGCGGCGATCCGCCATGTGGTGACACTGGTGGACCGAAAGGCCGCCCGGGCGCCCGATCTCCATCGTCCGGCACTGGTCGATGCGTTGCTGAATGCATCCCGTGTCCTGGTCTCCGTCGGCGCGCGGAACGAGGCTCTCGCCTGCTCCCGGCGCGCGGTCAGCCATGCCCGCCACCTCACCGGTAATGCGGCGGAGCAGCATGTCCTGAGCCTGCTCAATTTCGCCGCTGACCTGGAGCAGCTTGGAGAGCCGGAATTCGCTTTTCAGCAGGCTCGCCGGGCGGTTGATCTGGCCCGTACTCTGGCGAAGGGCGGGGGTGGCGCTTCGACGAAACTGGTCTGCAATGCCCTGAGCACCCTCTGCCACGTCGCATTGAAAGCGGAACGGCTGGAAAAAGGGCGCGCCGCCGGTCTCGAAGCGCTCGACCTGCTCCAGACCCTGCCGCCAAAGACGGCGGACATGGAGCGGATCGAGTTGCTACCGAATCTCGCAGATGTCTTTGCCGGACTCGGCGAAAGGACCAGGGCGGCGGATCTCGCGCAGCAGGCCTATGATCTGGTGCGCAGGCATGAAGTCACAGAGCGGCTGTCCCTGGACCTGCGTATCGGAATTCGGGACGTTTTCGCCAAGTATCTGGAGGGAGATGAGGGGAGCCGTCAGGCAATCACGGTCCTGGAGGAAGCCATTGCCATCGGCCGCTCCGAACTGGGGCGGACCCCCGGGCTGATCAGCGACGCACTCGTTCATCCCCTGATCCACCTGTCCCAGGCTCTGGCGGAAATCGGCGATTTCAATGGCGCCTTGCCGGTGGCGCAGGAAGGTGTGGCCCTGGCGCGGGCGCTGGCGGAGCACAGTGCGGAATGGGCGGCGAATGAACTGCCCATCGCCTTGCATACCCTCGCCCGACTTCACTGGCTGCGGCAGGAATGGGGCAAGGCCAGCGCCCTGGCCGGAGAAATGGTGACGCTGGCCCGAACTGTCGTGGCGGCAAGCGAGGAAGACCTGTCCCTCCTGCATGACCTGGCGGCGGCCCTGGAGTTCGCCGCCCTCGTGGACAATGCCGCCGGGAACTTTGAGATGGCTTTGACCGGTATCAATGAGGCGATGGCGCTCTATCGCAGGCTGACAGATCACGTCGGACCGGGCTACCTGGGGGACTTCGGCAACGGCCTGCACAACGCCGCAACCATCGCCTTCTCGGCCGGCGACCTGGCGGCCGCCATCGACTTTCAGCGGCAGGCGGGTGATACCCTGAGTCGCTTGGTCGAGGCCGATCCCGAGGCGCTTCGGCTCGCCGCCGGGGGCTTGTGCAACCTGGCCATCTATCTGACGATGGATGGGAGCCTGGACGAGGGGATGAAAGCGGTTGATCAGGCAAAAACCATTCTTGCTCGTTTGCCGGAAACCTGGCGCCCGGCGGTCGAGGTGGGGATCGCCGAAAATGCCGTCAGGGCCCGTCTGCTTGTCCTTGCCGATCGTCCTGCCGAAGCCATCGCTTGCTGCGATTCCGCCCTTGCCGGCGTGGACGAATACGATATCGAGTTCTGGCGCGGCCCCGCCTTGAACGCCCGCGCCATGGCCCTCGCCTCCCTGAACCACGAGTCCGACCAGGAGGCGGCTCAGGCCGCGTTCGACTACCAGGTGCAGCACCTCGGCATTGATGACAGTGGCATCAATAACGCCGTTCAAGGACTGTGTGACGCGGCGGCGGTTCTGATCGATGTCCTGTCCCGCCGAGGACGGTCTCATGAGGATATGGAAAGAATCCTGAATATCGTGGCGCCAAGTCTGGAACGGGTTGCACCGGCGCGACTGGCCATGACGGCCGAAGAGCTGGTGCGGGCCATTGCCGACGCCGGTATTCCTTTGGCGGCCCACCACGAAGCCCTCGGCCGCCTTTGCTGCCAGCGGACGGTGGGTAAGGCGGCAACGGGATGTCGCTCCCTCTGATGTCGTTCGGGACGGGTCAACCAGGTTGCACGGGCACGCCCAGTTCCAGCAAGGTTTCACGGCACCGGGCGATGGCGTGCGCGGTGTTGGTGTCGACCGACGCTCCGGCAAAATGCAGGCCGAATGCGCTGGCATCATCGCGCCAGGCAAGAAGCGGCGAGCCCGAGCTGCCGCCCAGGGTCGTGGCGTCGTGGCCGAACACCCAGCCCTTCTTGTCGTTATCAAACGAGCCGAGAGGGTGGTGCACCACACCGGGGGCCAACCGCTTGACGCCGTAGCGCCCGCCGAACAGGGTGGTATTGACCCAGGCCCAGTCGACTCCCTCTTCGATGCCGTTCTGATACGGCGGGGCACCGGGAAAGCCGACGATGCAGAAGGAGTCGCGATTACCCTTCGGGCCGTCGATGTCGGCGACGACCGGGATGGCCGAGGGGATGGTCTGGCCCGGCTTGGTCGGTTCGATGGTCAGGACCGCGGCGTCAAGCCGGCCGAAGCCGTCGCCGTCGATTGGCGAGGGGGTGGCTTTGACGATGCGGAAGCGGTTGGCGGCATCAATGCCTGACTCGCCCACGAAATCAATGTAGGCGCTGTCGCCCAGGATACGGAAACTGCCGTCTTCGGTGCGCAGCATAGCGTTGGAAAGCCGCCGCCACATGGCTTCGAGAACGTGCAGGTTGGTCAGCACCAGACCCTTGCCGGCATCGACCACCCAGCCGGTGCCGAAATAGTTGCGTGCCGTGGCGTTCCGCGGTTCGATCCTGCCGACGGCCTGGATACATGGCCGCAGCCGGTCCTGCGTGTCGGCAAGGGTGCCGGTCCAGTTGCCGGCCAAGGGATGGTGTGGGTCGACCTTGCCCTCGCGCACCAGCAACGATGGTCGCGTGCCGTCGGTACGGATGACCGCCTCGAACGCCATCATGTCCTGCCGGTCAAGTGGCGTGTCCGGCGCGCGCTTCAGCTTGCTTAGGGAGCGGTCCGTCCGAGACAGCAGGATCTCCAGCGCACGCCGAAATTCCTGCGGATCACCGATCTCGTCTGGCGGCATGCGGCGCAGGGTCTGCTCGACCTGATGCAGCACATCGTCCCTGGCCGGCGCGTCGACGATGCCGGTGGCCACCGACATCGCCTCAAGCGACGAACCACGCCTGTTTGGTGCGGAAGAACGAATCAGGTCGCGCAGGCGAGAGACGGGCGTGACAAGGTCGTTCATTGGGCGGCTCCTTCGGTCGACAGCCCCAGAGCGGCCCGCAGCGCGGGAGCCGTGACCGCCTCGGCCAGACGGCTTGAAACCGCCGTCGGTTCGCCTGCCAGTGCTGCCTCCCGCCGCAATCCCGCCGACTCAGCCGCCACCTGCATGCGCCGATGCAGCAGGGTCATGGCGATCTCCGGACCGAACCGCGACCAATCCACCGCCTCCGGCACCTCTTTCCGCAAGGTTTCGACCACCAGGGACTGGACCGAGAGCGCGGCGCCCTCCGTCGCAGACAGCGGAAGCCCTTCTGCGGCCTCGCGGTCGCGGCCGAGGTCGAAATCCGCTGCCAGCAGGGTGCGGGCATCGACGATCCCGGCTCCCATCGAAAAGGCGTCCCAAGTCGTCGGCGGCTCGGGTCGGCGCGCCGTCGCCCGCAGCAGCCGGCGGAACATGGCCTGCACGGTTTCGCCGCGGGCTCGCGCGGCGGCGATCAGGTTGGCACGGCCATGGTGGGCCAGCCACAACGCCGCGACGCCGGCGGTCAAGGCCACCGCAAAGCTGGTGCCCTGGCCTTGGCCGACCTGGGCGCCTGGCGTTTCGCCTTTGACGGCACGCGCGCGGAAAACATTTTCGGCCGGCGCGGAAATATCGACAGCCGCCCCCCGGCAACTGCCGCGCCACGGCTCGTCCTTCCAGTTGGTGCCGGCCACCGCGATGCAGTCGTCGTAGCGGGCCGGCCAGACCACGGTGCCGACGCAATTGCCTGCGGCCGCCAACACGATCACATCGGCCGCCACCGCGCGGCGCAAGGCACGGTGCAGGGAGAAGGAGGGAATCCCGCCCAGGCTCATGGTGATGACATGGGCGCCATTGGCGACGGCGAATTCGATGGCCTCGGCGACCGAGACCTGGGTAATCCGCACCACGCTTTCGATCGCCCGGATCGCCATGTGCCGGGCCGCCGGAGCGCTGCCGCACACGCGCCCCGGTTCGGGCGAGACCAGAACACTGGCCGTACCGGTGCCGTGTCCCGGGTTTCCAGAGTAGTTCAGCGGATCGACGGGCTGGTCGTCGCGGTCGACGAAATCATAGCCGGCGACGCGCAGAATACCGTCCAGTTCCACATGCGGCGCCAATCCCGTGTCGGGCTGCGCCACCACGATGCCGGCGCCATGAGCGGGACGGCCGCGGTCCAGGGAATAGGCCCAGGCCTCGGGGACGTGCATTTTTTCCAGCGCCCAGCGCGGACGCTCTTCCAGTTCCGGCTGAGCGGGAGCCCAGCAGCCGGGAGGAAAGTCCTCAAGCCCCTCAATGTGCGGCCCCTCGACCGGGCGCGGTTGCACGTCGGGGAAGAAATCGGTGGGCAGATCGGGCTCTGCCGCCTCCAGATCGAAATGATCCGCCAGCATGTAGGCGACGTCGAATGGCGAGGAATCGTCGGCGCGAAGGATGCGGCCGGGGATCTCGGCCAGCAGGATGTTGGGTTCCAGCACCGACAGCGGCCGAACCGTCGCGCCGAGCGGCGCCAGGGCGCCTGCCACCGATGCGGCGACCGTCCGTGGATCCTGGTTGTCGCGGGTGATCAGCGCGAACCGCGCCGGCACCAGCCTGACGTCGGCGGGAAGTGCGAAGGTCGCGCTGAGGATGGTCGATACAAGGTCAGTGGTGTCCGGCATGACATGCTTCCCCTTTCTGCGGCATCCTGCCCACGGCGTTGCCAGCAGACAATCTACTTCTGGAAAATGCATCCGGCAATGGGAGCAAGGCGCCGCGATGTTTCCCTGATGCATCGTATTTGGTGGGTGCTTGCTCTTTGCAGGCCGAAGCGGCAAGGTCGTTGGGTAGAGGGTGGTGGGCAGGCTGCTGGGAACAGGTTGCAGAAATGATGGATGGACCGGAGATTGAGGAAATCAGGCAAGCAATACTTGATGCCTATGACGAAAATGGCCTGGAGCAGATGCTGCGATTCCGCCTCAACGTCAGGCTTGCACAAATCACTGGCAACCATGAATTCAGCCATCGTGTGTTTCAAGTCGTTGAGTGGGCAGACCGCTCCAGTCGCATGACCGAATTGATAGAGGCGGCTTATTATCACAATTCGACCAACAAAAATGTCAGGAATATTCACAAACAATATTGCGCATCGCCATCCGCGGCGGAGACGTCGGCAAGTCCTGATGAGCCAGTCGAACTCGTAATAACTGGAGACCACGGAAGAACGGTGTTTTGGCTCGCGCCGGTTCAACCGGCCGACATTGGTGGGCTCTGGGATTCAGCACCTCCCTTTCGCCGCGTGATCTTTGCATTGGACTTCGACGAAAGCGACGCACTGTGTCGCGTCCTGTTGCGTCTGCTGTGCCATCACGCGCCAGGTGGCCTGGACATAGCGGTCCGCGACAACAGAACCTGGATGAACGCCCTGACCGAAGCACAGATCCCTTACCTTCCCGTCGATGCCCGCCATGGGGTGGGCACCGGTTGGCAGGATTGCAGTGGCTCACCCAGTACTTCCGGGCGGCATTGGTCTCGCGACGGTTTGGCGGCGGCATTGGAGGATGGATTGGACGACTGGTGCCTGCGCCGGCTCGATCTCGTCGTGCGCGACGCCTTGCGCAGCGGCAGCGGCTACACCGGTGACTTCAGGCAAATCCACCAAGATCTTCGCCGCCTTATGCTGCAGCGCTGGAGAGAGTGGTTTCAGACGTTGTCGGAAGACCGCGAGAAAGACACGCCCGAGGCCTGGGCCCGCAAGAAAGCCGTCCGCCACCGCTTCAAGCGGATGCTTCTGTCGGTGACGGACGGTGCGGTTGGTGACTGGGGTGGTTTCGCCTTGGGGCCGGCAACGATGGAAAGCTGCATGCTGCCGGCGACCCTGCTGGCTCTGGCCGTCGCCGTCTGTCTCGACCAGCCATGGCAACCGCACGAGCGCACCCCCGGCAACCTGTCGTCATCAATGTTCAACGGCCATGCCTGCGGCGTCGAGCGGGTCAATGGCGATTGCCTGGAAGATTTCCTGGATAGGAAGACCTCCTTTCCTTGGAACAGTCACATCGTCCTGCTGGCAAAGTCGCGTTACTCGTTCGCCACCATCGCTCCACGTCTTCAGTCGCTGGGGGCGTCCGGCGGCCATCCCCCCACCTGATTTGCGGCCTGCAAGGCCGCTGCGCGCAGATCCGCCTGCGGCGGATAAATCAGGTGGGGGGACCATCGTCAGGTGGGCTGCATCGGCAACACAATATAGACGTACCCCTCGCCACGCA
>OBEQ010357768.1_pt1 | contig 28404 bp, 28 predicted proteins | sample 1670901 | NCBI WGS metagenome assembly OBEQ01 (sample SAMEA104232315, study PRJEB22302) | groundwater metagenome | biome: forest; feature: aquifer; material: groundwater | place: USA | collected 2011-08-07 | depth 5.4 m
GCCCCCCGCGGGGGGGCGGGGTGGGGGCGGCGGCCGGCGCGCCGCCCGCGCCGATCGAGCCGGCAACGAGGCAGAGGAGCGCGAGCGGGCGGCGGCCGCCGAGCATGGCCCGTCCAGGCTAGGGGAGCGGGCGCCCGGCCTGCCGGACAGCCGCATCGGGGCTACCGGCGCATCGGGGCTACCGGCGCATCGGGGCTACCGGCGCATCGGGGCTACCGACGCATCGGGGTTACCGACGCATCGGGGTTACCGGGCCGGGCCGGTTCCACACCCGGCCCGACATCTCGGCGACATCTCGGGGGCTCGATATCACAACGGGGAGGGGGAACCCGTGTGCCAGCATGGGCCGGTGGACCGCATCTCCCGCCGGATCGCCGGCATCACCGAGTCCGCGACCCTCGCGGTCGACGCCAGGGCCAAGGCACTGCAGGCCGCCGGCGAGGCGGTGATCGGCTTCGGTGCCGGCGAGCCGGACTTCCCCACGCCCGACCACATCGTCCAGGCAGCGGCGGCCGCCTGTCGCGACCCCCGCAACCACCGCTACTCGCCCACCGCGGGCCTTCCGGAGCTGCGCGAGGCCATCGCCGTGAAGACGAAGCGCGACTCGGGCTACGCGTGCTCGGCCGCGCAGGTGCTCGTCACGAACGGCGGCAAGCAGGCCGTGTACAACGCGTGCCAGGCCCTGCTGGATCCGGGCGACGAGGTGCTGCTGCCCGCGCCCTACTGGACGAGCTATCCCGAGATCATCTTCCTCGCCGGCGGCGTGCCTGTGGCGCTCACGACGCGCGAGCCCGACGGCTTCCGGGTGACGGTCGAGCAGCTCGAGGCCGCGCGCACCTCACGCACGAAGGCGTTGCTCTTCGTGTCACCGAGCAACCCGACCGGCGTCGTGTACCCGCCCGCCGAGGTGGAGGCGATCGGCCGGTGGGCGGTGGAGCGCGGCCTATGGGTGCTCACGGACGAGATCTACGAGCACCTCACCTTCGGCGACCACGAGTTCTCGTCGATGCCGGTGCTCGTCCCCGAGCTGGCCGACGCGTGCGTCGTGCTCAACGGCTGTGCCAAGACCTACGCGATGACGGGCTGGCGGGTGGGCTGGATGATCGCGCCACCCGACGTGGTCACCGCGGCCACCAACCTCCAGTCGCACTCCACCTCGAACGTCGCCAACGTGTCGCAGCGGGCCGCGCTGGCCGCGGTGAGCGGCGACCTCGAGGCGGTGGCCACGATGCGAGCGGCCTTCGAGCGACGGGGCACGGTGATGCACGAGATGCTCTCGGCGATCCCGGGTGTGAACTGCATCGAGCCGCAGGGCGCGTTCTACTGCTTCCCGAGCTTCGAGGGCGTGCTCGGCCGCGAGCTCGGTGGCCGCGTCGCCCACACCACGGTCGAGCTGAGCGAGGTCGTGCTCGCCGAGGTGAAGGTGGCGTTCGTGCCCGGCGAGGCGTTCGGCGCGCCCGGCCACGCTCGGCTGTCGTTCGCCGTCGGCGACGCCGACCTGGTCGAGGGCGTGCAGCGGATCGCGAAGCTCCTGGGCTGACCCGGTCGACCGCTAGCCTCGAAGCGATGGCTCCCCGCGTCCTCGTCACCGAGCAGCTCGCCCCCCGCGGGCTCGACGCGTTGCGCGCCGCGGGGCTCGAGGTCGACGAGCGCCTGGGCCTCTCGCCGCCCGAGCTGTGTGACGCCGTGAAGGGCGCCGCCGCGCTCGTGATCCGCAGTGCCACGCAGGTAACGGCCGAGGTGCTCGAGGCCGGCGCCGACCTGGTGGTGGTGGGGCGGGCCGGCATCGGCCTCGACAACGTCGACGTCGCCGCAGCCACGCGCCGGGGCGTGATGGTGGTGAACGCGCCCCAGTCCAACGTGCTGTCGGCGGCCGAGCACACGATCGCCCTCATGCTCGCCGAGGCGCGCAACATCCCCCAGGCCGACGTCGATCTCAAGGCTGGCCACTGGAACCGCTCGCGCTGGGAGGGCGTCGAGCTGCACGACAAGACGCTCGGCATCGTCGGCTTCGGCCGGGTCGGTGTGCTCGTCGCGCAGCGGGCCCACGCCTTCGGGATGCGGCTGATGGCCTACGACCCGTTTGTGAGCGCGGACCGGGCCCGTCAGCTCGGCGTGCAGCTCGTTCCCGACCTCGGCGAGCTGGTCGCCTCCTCCGACTTCCTCACCGTGCACCTCCCCAAGACGCCCGAGACGGTGGGGCTCATCGGCGCCGACCTGCTCGCGAAGGCGAAGCCCACCCTGCGCGTGATCAACACGGCGCGCGGCGGAATCGTCGATGAGGTCGCGCTCGCGGAGGCGTTACGCGACGGCCGCATCGCAGGTGCCGCGCTCGACGTGTTCGACCACGAGCCCACGACCGAAAGTCCCCTCTTCGAGCTGGAGCAAGTGGTCGTCACACCGCACCTCGGCGCGTCCACGGCCGAGGCCCAGGACAAGGCGGGCCAGACCATCGCCGAGCAGGTGATCCTCGCGTTACGGGGCGAGTTCGTGCCCTTCGCCGTCAACCTCGCCGCGTCGGAGCCCAACGCGACCGTGCAGCCGTTCCTCCCGCTGGCCGAGCGGCTGGGCCGGCTGTTCACCGCGCTGGCGGGCGGTTCGGTGGAGGTGCTCGAGGCGAGCTACGAGGGCGCCATCGCCGACTACGACTGCCATGTGCTCACACTCGGCGTGCTCAAGGGCGTGCTCGGGCCGGTGGTGGAGGAGCCGGTGTCGTTCGTGAACGCGCCGCAGCTCGCGGCCGAGCGCGGGCTCACCGTCCGCGAGACCACGTCGAGCTCGGCGCGCGACTTCGTCAACCTCGTGAGCCTGCGGGGCAGGGTGGGCGATCGCGAGGTGCATGTGGCCGGCACGCTGGCGGGAAAGCAGGAGTCGCCGCGCATCGTTGCCATCGATGACCATCTCGTCGATCTGCCGCCATCGCGCTACATGCTCGTGGTCCACAACGACGACAGGCCCGGGATGATCGGCACGGTCGGCACCGTGCTGGGCGAGGCCGGCGTCAACATCTCCGACATGGACGTCGGACGCGGCCCGGCCGGCGAGGCCGCCCTGATGGTGCTCTCGACCGACTCTCCGGTATCACCCGAGGTGGTCGACGAGCTCGGCGCGTGCCCGGGCATCCTGCTCGCCAAGGCCATCGACCTCGACTGATCGACCTCGACTGGACCGGGCGCTCAGGTGTGCAGGCCGAGGCGACCGCACTCGGCCTCGGTGCGAGCCACGGCCCGCTCGACCCGCCTCCACGTGCGCTGCGCCTTCGGGTCGGTCGTGCCCGCGATCGGCATCGGCTCCCGGTCGATGAGGCGGCCGGCGCCGCGCAGGAAGGCCGAGTGGTAGCGGTGCAGCTCGCTGCGGGCGTCGATGGCCGCCTTGCTCAGCGTGGCGTCCTCGCTGGTGCCGGCGTCGTGGGCCATGCGGCGGACGTCGTGTTGGAGCTGAACGAAGGCGACGTGGGCCTGGAGATCCGCCCGCACCACGCGGGCGGCACCACAGGCGGCGCGCTCCTTGGGTGAGGGCGATTCGTCGACGTGCCAGACGAGGAACGCGCCGATGCCCACGATCGCGGCCACGGTCGCTGTGGCCACGATCGTGTCGACCACCCCACGTCGCACGACCGATCACCTCCTCGCCGCCGCCACCTTGCTCCGGAGCGCGCAACGTAGCAAGCGGTGCGGATCGCGTTTCATTGCAGCAGAAACACCGCTATGCGGTAGTGATCCTGCACTGAACAACGCGACGTGGCAGCGGGTCAGCTCAGCGCTTCGACGGGCGGAGGCCGTCGCGCTCGGCAGTGGCGGCGTCGACGTAGCAGCGATCCGCGTTGGTGCGGTCGTAGTTCCCGCCGCCGGGCACGTGGAAAATCCCGCTCGCCAGCTTTGCCTTCACCGGGTGCGAGACCGGACAGGCACCGTCGGTCGCCTCGACCCACGCCGGCGCGTCGGCAGTCGCACCACGGGCCGGGCCACTGCCCTCGCCGTTGGTGGTTGGGTCGGCACCGTCACGCTCACGCGGCCGGGGCGGGTACGGGAACGGTTGTGGCTCCCAGCCGACGGTCGAGTCACCGGCGGTGCGCGACGACACGAAGTGCCACACCGCATAGGCGATGCCGGCCAGCACACCGAGCTCCACCGTTCGCCTCACCAGCTTGCGCACGCAAGGATTCTGGCACGTCACACGCCAACCGAGTTGACTTCATGGTCGGCACCTGTCAGCATCGTTGCCACCTATGACGAAGGAACTGCGCACCCAGAGCCTGCTCCTTACCTAGCAGCGAGCACCCTCCGGTGCTCGCGGACGCCTCCTCGTGCCTTGCCGGCCGAGGGGGTTTTTGTTTGCCGGAAACGCCGAAAGCCGGAAACGCCGAAAGACACAGCAAGGAGAGGTGACAGCGATGGACCGGGTCAAGATCTTCGACACGACGTTGCGTGACGGCGAGCAATCGCCGGGAATCGCCCTCGACGTGGGCGAGAAGCTCGAGATCGCGGAGCAGCTGGCTCGGCTCGGCGTCGACATCATCGAGGCCGGCTTCCCCATTGCCAGCGTGGGTGACTTCGAGGCGGTCGAGGCCATCGCCAAGAGCGTGCGCGGGCCGGTGATCGCCGGCCTGTCGCGCACCGGACTGCAGGACGTGGACCGCGCGTGGGAGGCGGTGCGCCACACCGAGAAGCCCCGTATTCACGTCTTCATCGCGACCTCGGCGATCCACATGAAGAAGAAGCTCCGCATGACCGAGGACGAGGTGCGGGCCGAGGCTGCGTCCGGCGTGAAGCGGGCGAAGAGCTACACCGACGACGTCGAGTTCTCGCCGGAGGACGGGAGCCGCTCCGAGGTCGACTTCATGTGCGGCGTCTGCCAGATCGCGGTCGACCACGGCGCGACCACGATCAACATCCCCGACACCGTCGGCTTCGGCGTGCCGGAGGAGTTCGCCCAGCTCATCGCCTACGTGCTCGAGCGGGTGAAGGGCGACTACGTCGTATCCACGCACTGCCACGACGACCTCGGCCTGGCGGTGGCCAACTCGCTGGCCGGCGTGTCGGCCGGCGCCCGCCCGGTGGAGTGCGCCGGCAACGGGCCAGGGGAGCGGGCCGGCAACGCCGCGCTCGAGGAGGTCGTGATGGCCATCCGCACCCGCAGCGACTACTTCGACCACCTCGAGACCGGCGTGCGCACGGAGGAGCTGGCCCGCACTTCGCGCATCGTGTCGCGGCTCACCGGCTATCCGGTGCAGTACAACAAGGCGGTGGTGGGCCGCAACGCGTTCGCCCACGAGGCGGGCATTCACCAGCACGGCGTGCTCGAGGACCGCGAGACCTACGAGATCATCGACGCCGGCACCGTCGGCCAGCAGGCGGCGCAGATCGTGCTCGGCAAGCACTCGGGCCGTCACGCCTTCTCCGACTCCCTGGCCAAGATGGGCATCTCGATCCAGGGCGACGCGCTCAATCAGGCCTTCGTCCGGTTCAAGGAGCTCGCCGACCGCAAAGTGCAGATTACCGAGGCCGACCTCGAGGCCATCGTGGCCGAGGAGCTCGGTACCGGGGTCGTGCACCGCTACGGCATCGTCAGCCTCGACCTGCACGGCGGCACGTCGAGCACACCGACCGCCACTGTCGTGCTGACCGACGACCAGGCCGGCACCGCCGAGGCGACCGCCGAGGGCAACGGCATGATCGACGCCGCCATCGTCGCCATCGCCCAGGCCACCGGCGTGCGGGGGACGGTGCTCGACTTCAACGTGTCCTCGGTGACGAGCGGGGGCGACGCGCTGGGCGACGTCATCATCCAGCTCGAGGTCGAGGGCATCAAGGTGGCCGGGCGGGGCGTGTCCACCGACGTGGTCGAGGCGTCCGCCCGCGCGTACCTGAACGCGGTGAACAAGGTCGTCCGGCTGCGCGAGCGCGGCGAGGTCCGCGACATCGAGAGCGGGCCCTGATCATGGCTGACGCCGGCCCGTTGACTATACCCATCAACCGTTGGACGGAGGCGGGTTGGGCGCAGCGCTACCTCGCCGAGCGTGACGGCATCCCGCATCGCGCCGAGGGCTACGCCGTGCTGCTCGAGCTGCTCGCGGTCGCGCCCGGGCGTGTGCTCGACCTCGGGACCGGTGACGGCTTCACCCTCGGGCTCGTGAAGGCGGCCCGGCCCGGGATCACCGGGGTGGGTGTCGACTTCTCGGCCGAGATGCTCGACCGGGCCCGGGCCCGCTTCGCCGCCGACCCGGAGGTCGAGATCGTCGAGCACGACCTCGACCTCCCGCTGCCGCTGTCGCTCGGCCGGTTCGACGCCGTGGTGTCGAGCTTCGCCATCCACCACTGCGTGCCCGAGCGCCAGCGCGCGCTCTACGGCGAGGTCTTCGACGTGCTCGAGCCCGGCGGTGCGTTCTTCAACCTCGAGCACGTCGACTCGCCCACCCCCGCGCTGCACGAGGAGTTCCTCGCCGCGATCGGCAAGACGCTCGAGGAGGACGACCCGTCCAACAAGCTCGTCGTCGTCGAGACCCAGCTCGGCTGGCTGCGCGAGATCGGCTTTGCCGACGTCGACTGCCACTGGAAGTGGCGCGAGCTCGCGCTGCTCGGCGGGGTGCGACCGGGCTGAGTGCGCCCGGCCCCTCGGTTCTCGAGAGCGACACGCGCCTTGGTGGCGAGTGACGCTCCGAAGAACGGGGAGGTCGGCTGCTCGGTGTCTTACCCCGCGCTCGTCCGGGGCGCCCACGACGGCCGGGTCGCCTCGTAGCCGACGATCTCGACCTCGTGCCGGAGGGTGGTCCCGATGTCGTCGACGCCGTGCAGCAGCCGGTGATGGGTGTGGGCGTCGAGCTCGAACGGCTCGTCGAGGTCGATGGCCGGCACCGCCACCCGCTGGTCCACCACGTCGATCACGATCTCGATGGAGGCATCGGCCTCGACGGCGCGCATGATGCGCGTGACCACGTCCGGCGGGAGCTCGACGGGCACCAGCCCGATCTTGAGGCAGTTGTTGCGGAAGATGTCGGCGAAACGCGGGGAGATGACGGCGCGGAAGCCGTAGTCCTGGAGGGCCCACGGCGCGTGCTCGCGCGACGAGCCGGTCCCGAAGTTGGGCCCGGCCACGAGCACCTCCGCTTCGCGATAGCGCTCCTGGTTGAGCACGAAGTCGGAGCTCTCGCGCCAGTCTTCGAAGAGTCCCTCGCCGAACCCGGTGCGCTCGACGCGCTTCAGCCAGTCGCTCGGAATGATCTGGTCCGTGTCGACATCGGAGCGGTCGAGCGGCACGCCCCGGGCGGTGATAACGGTGACTGCTTCCATTCGCTCGCTCCCTACCTGCTGCCGGGACGGCCGGTACGCGGCAACATTCCGGTCGCTCGCCGGCGACCTCCCTGCGCTGGTTCCGCTCGTTCCGTTCGCCGCATGGTCACAGGTCGGCGGGGGTGGTGAAGTGACCGGCGACGGCGGTCGCCGCGGCCACCGCGGGGGACACGAGATGGGTGCGCCCGCCCTTGCCCTGCCGGCCCTCGAAGTTGCGGTTCGACGTGGACGCACAGCGCTCACCCGCGGAGAGCTTGTCGGGGTTCATCGCCAGGCACATGGAGCACCCCGCCTCGCGCCACTCGAAGCCCGCCGCGCCGAACACCGCGTCGAGCCCCTCGGCCTCGGCCTCGGCCTTCACCTTCATCGAGCCGGGCACCACGAGCGCGCGCAGGCCCTCGCGTACCTTGCGGCCGCGCACGACATCGGCCGCGGCACGCAGGTCCTCGAGGCGCGAGTTGGTGCACGAGCCGATGAACACGGTATCGACGGTGATGTCACGGATCGGCGTACCGGCCTGCAGCCCCATGTAGGCGAGGGCGCGGCGGGCGCCGTCGCGCGCCACCGGATCCGCGAAGGAGTCAGGGTCGGGGACGACGTCGTCGATGGTGACGGTGTGGGCGGGATTGGTGCCCCAGCTGACGGATGGCCGTAGCGCGCCGGCGTGGAGCGTGACCTCCTTGTCGAAGACGGCGTCGGCGTCGGTAACGAGCGAGCGCCACTCGTCGAGGGCGCGCTCCCACTCGGCTCCCGCGGGCGCGTACGGCCGCCCCTCGAGGTAGGCGAAGGTCGTGTCGTCGGGGGCGATCATCCCGGCGCGGGCGCCCGCCTCGATCGACATGTTGCACACCGTCATCCGACCCTCCATCGAGAGCGAGCGGATGGCCGAGCCGCGGTACTCGACGATCGAGCCGATGCCGCCGCCGGTGCCGATGCGGGCGATGATCGACAGCACGACGTCCTTGGCGGTGACACCGGCCGGGAGCTCGCCGTCCACCGTCACCGCCATCGTCCCCGGCTTCGCCTGCGGCAGCGTCTGCGTGGCGAGCACGTGCTCCACCTCGCTGGTGCCGATGCCGAACGCGAGCGCGCCGAACGCGCCGTGCGTGGAAGTGTGGCTGTCGCCGCACACGATGGTGAGCCCCGGCTGGGTGAGACCCTGCTCGGGCCCGATCACGTGCACGATGCCCTGGCCCGGGTCGCCCATCGGGTAGAGGCGGATGCCGAACTCGGCGCAGTTGGTCGCGAGCACGCTCATCTGCTTCGCCGAGATCGGGTCGGAGAGCGGCCGGTCGAGGCCGGTCGTGGGCACGTTGTGGTCCATCGTGGCCACGGTGAGGTCGGGGCGGCGCACGGTGCGTTCGTTGATGCGCAGGCCGTCGAAGGCCTGGGGCGAGGTGACCTCGTGCACGAGGTGGAGGTCGACGTACAACAGGTCGGGCTCGGCCTCGGCGCGGTGCACCACGTGGCGCTCCCACACCTTGTGCGCCAGTGTCTGCGGCCCCGACAGTGTCTGTGACTCCGACAGCGTCTGTGGCATCGGCGGGCTCCTCGCAGCGCCTTCTCTCGGGCGTCTCGAATAATGAGACGCTAGTATTGTTATATGGACAGGATACGGGGTGTCGGCGTCGTCGACAAGTCGGTTGCCATCCTCGAGGCGCTGGCCGGGCGCGGGCCCTGCTCGCTCGCGGAGCTGGTCGAGACGACCGAGCTCTCGCGACCGACCGTGCACCGCCTCGCGCGCGCGCTCGAGGACCACGGGCTGCTCGGTCGCGACCCGGCCGGCCGCTTCCGGCTCGGTCTGCGCCTGCTGGCGTGGGGAACGCAGGCCGCGGCCGCGCTCGAGCTGGTCGAGCTGGCCCGGCCCGTGCTCGCCGAGCTGCGCGACGCGACCGACGAGAGCGCGCAGCTCTACGTGCGGGAGGACGACCGGCGGGTGTGCGTGGCCTCGGCCGAGCGGCGCCGGGGCCTGCGCGACACGGTGCCCATCGGCGCCGCGCTCCCGCTCACGGCCGGATCCGGCGGCACGGTGTTGCTCGCCTGGGCCGACGAAGCGGAGCGAGTGCCCGGCGTGGACGCGGCCCGGCTCGCAGCGGTACGCGCCCGGGGCTGGGCCGCTTCGGTGGGCGAGCGTGAAGCCGGTGTCGCGAGCGTGAGCGCGCCGGTGCTCGATGCCGCCGGGCGGCTCGTGGCCGCCGGGAGCGTGAGCGGACCGATCGACCGGCTCGGCCGCCGGCCGGGACCACGCCTCGCCCCCGCGGTCACCGCCACGGCGCGTGAGCTCGAGCGGCGCGCCGGCTTCCGGTAGTGGCGGTCGCGCCGTCTCGCGTGGCTTTGCACCGTGACGGGCGACGTTCAGCGGGGCGACACAGAGCAGAAACCGATAGTGCCTGGCCCGGAAACAGAGCAGAAACAGGCTGTCCCTAGCGTGACGAGTGTGGACGTCGTCCTGGTGCGTTGGCCCGAGGAGCGCGAGCGCCTCGAGAGCCTGAGGGCGGCGGGTGTGCCCCGCCTCCTGCTCGTCGCCCCCGAGACGCTGCCGCCGGGGCACCCTGACCCGCTCGAGGACTGGGTCCGCCTCCCTGCCGACGATCGCGACGTGCGCGCACGCGTCGCGACGCTCGAAGCCCGTTCCGAGAGCGAGGGCGCGGTGCCCGAGGTCGACGGAGACGGTCTGCTCCACTTCCGGGGTCAGTGGGTGGCGCTGTCGCCGGTCGAGTGCTTGTTGGCGCATGCGTTGGTCGAGTGCTTCGGCGCGGTCGTCGGCCGCGACGAGCTCGCCCGGAATGCGTGGCCCGGTGGCGCGCCGACTCGCAACGCGCTCGACGTGCACGTGCTGCGCCTCCGCCGTCGCGTGGGCCCGCTCGGCCTCGAGGTGCGCACCATCCGCTCCCGGGGCTACCTGCTCCAGGGGACGGTCGTGGGCCCTTGACCGCGGGCTCGACCTCTACCACCATCACCGAGCCCCCACCGCGCTCGGAGGCCAGGCACCCATGACCCGCGTCCACGACCTGCCTCCGCACGACAGCTAGGCCCGGGTGGACGTCGGCAGCGTGCTCCTCGACATCCTGGCCGTGCTCGTGGCGGCGAAGCTCGCGGCCGAGGTCGCGGAACGGCTGCGCGTGGGGGCCGTTGTGGGAGAGATCGTGGCCGGCGTGCTGATCGGGCCGTCGGTCCTCGGCCTGGTCGGCCCCACCGACACGCTGCGGGTGCTCGGCGAGCTCGGCGTCATCCTGCTCTTGCTCGACGTCGGGATGCAGATGCACCTGCGCGAGTTGCGCGCGGTGGGCCGGGCGGCCGGGTTGGTGGCCGTGGTCGGCGTCACCGTCACGACGCTGGCCGGTGCCGGCGTAGTCTCGCTCTTCGGCAACGACGGCGGCACCGCGTTCTTCGTGGGCGCGGCGATCGCAGCGACGAGCGTGGGCATCACGGCACGTGTCTTCAGCGACCTGCGGGTGCTCGGGAGCGTGGAGGCCCGCACCGTCCTCGCGGCGGCGATCGGCGACGATGTGCTCGGCCTCGTGATCCTCGCCGTCGCCGTGCGCCTGGCGACCGAGGGTGACGTGTCGGCCATGGGCGTGGTCGGGCTGATCGCGGTCGCCCTGGGCTTCCTCGTGGTGATCACCGCGGGCGGCCACTGGCTCGCGCCGCCGTTGTTCCACCTGGTGGATCGTCACTCGCGCCATCCGGGAACTCTCGTGGCGCTCGCGCTCGCGTTCGCCCTCGCATTCGCCGAGCTGGCCCACGCCGCCGAGCTGGCGCCGATCATCGGTGCGTTCGTGGCCGGACTCTCGCTCTCGGGGACCTCGCAGGAGGAGCGCATCGTGCGTGAGCTCACGCCGGTCGGGCACCTCTTCATCCCGGTCTTCTTCCTGGGCATCGGCATCGACGCGCGGGTCGGAGATCTCGCGCGGCCCGAGGTACTCGGTCTCGCGGCCGCGCTCCTCGGGGTCGCGGTGGCGGGCAAGCTCGCCGCCGCCGCCGGTGCGCTGGGTTCGCCTGGCGACAAGGTCCTGATCGGGATGGGCATGGTGCCGCGAGGTGAGGTCACGCTCATCTTCGCGATCCTCGGCCGTCGCGAGGGCGTGCTCGGGCACGACCTCTACGCGGCGCTGCTCCTCGTCGTGCTCGCGACGACGTTGCTGACCCCACCGCTGCTGCGCTGGCGCGTGCACGGGGAGCGCTGAAGGCGCGCGACGACGGCGAGTCGAGGTGACTACTCGAGTGAGCGCACGCTCACGATCTCGACCTCGAGCGTGCGCCGTGGGGCCTCGTAGACGACGCTCTCGCCCGGCGCCTTGCCGAGCAGAGCCCGGCCGAGCGGCGAGGCGGTGGAGAGCACGTCGTAGCTTTCGTGGCGCTCCTCGATCGAGCCGACGAGGTAGACGGAGGCCTCGTCGTCGCCCTCGATCATGATCTCGACGACCGTACCGGCGGCAACGACCCCGGCACCGGCTCCGCTCTCGACCACGACCGCGTGGGCGAGGATCTGCTCGATGTGGCGGATGCGGGCCTCGTTCAGACCCTGGTCGTTCTTGGCTGCGTCGTAATCGGCGTTCTCGCGAATGTCGCCGTGCTCGCGGGCGCGCTCGATGCGCTCGGAGAGCTGACGCCGGTCCGGGCCCGCGCGCTGCTCCAGCTCCCCCCGGAGTCGCCCGAGTGCCTGCGGCGAGAGGTGCGACGGATCCATGGCGGCGAGGGTAGTGCGCGGCCGTCACCGGCTCGCCGCCCCGCACGCTCACTGCCGCCACGGTCGACCTGGTCGCGGTCGGCGCGCAGCAGCAGATCGCGACGTCGGGTGCCGCGCTCGACCGGGCCCGGGCTCGGGCCGCCGAGATCGAGCAGAGCGCGGCCCAGTTGTCTGACGTGGTGGTTGTTTGACATCGCGGCCGTGCGCTGCGAAGCTGGTGGGTCCATGCGCGACCTGCTCACGTCCGTCCCCACCCGCGTCATCGTCATTCCGTAAGCGAGCGCCGCCCCCCCGGCGTTCGCGTTCGACCGTCCACTTCGGTGGGCGGTTTTTCGTTACCCGGACCCCACCCGCGAGGAACCCCACCCGTGACCTACAGGATCGGCATCATCGGCGGAGACGGCATCGGCCCCGAGGTCGTGGCCGAGGCGCTCAAGGTGATCGACGCCGCCGGCGTCGCGTACGAGGCGGTGCCGTTCGACCTGGGAGGCGCGCGCTACCTGCGTACCGGCGAGGTCCTCCCCGGCTCGGTGCTGGACGAGATACGCGGCCTCGATGCGGTGCTGCTCGGAGCGGTCGGGCGGCCCGACGTGCGGTCGGGCGTGCTCGAGCGCGGCCTGCTGCTCGCCCTCCGGTTCGAGCTCGACCTCTACGTGAACCTCAGACCGTTCCGCGCGCCCGGCATCGATGTGGTCGTGGTGCGCGAGAACACGGAGGGCGCCTACGCGGGCGAGGGCGGCTTCCTCCGCAAGGGGACCCCTCACGAGGTGGCGACGCAGGGCTCGGTGAACACCCGCATGGGCGTGGAGCGCTGCGTGCGCTTCGCGTTCGACCTGGCCCGCCAGCGCGAGCGCCGGCACCTCACGCTGGTGCACAAGACCAACGTGCTCACCTTCGCCGGTGACCTGTGGCAGCGCACCTTCGATCTCGTCGCCGCCGACTTCTCCGACGTGGAGACCGTGTACCACCACGTCGACGCGGCGTGCATCTACCTCGTGCAGGACCCCGGGTGCTACGACGTGATCGTCACCGACAACCTCTTCGGCGACATCCTCACCGACCTCGGCGGGGCGGTGGCGGGTGGCATCGGGCGGGCCGCCTCGGCCAACCTGAACCCGGCCCGCACCGGCCCCTCGCTGTTCGAGCCCGTGCACGGCTCGGCGCCCGATATCGCCGGTACCGGCCGGGCCGATCCCCGGGCTGCGATCATCTCGGTGTCCATGTTGCTCGAGTTCGTGGGCGAGGCCGACGCCGCCGCCCGGATCAAGAAGGCCGTCGAGGATTCCGACGACGTGGGTGGCACGACGTCGGAGATCGGCGATGCCATCGCAGAAAGGGTGTAGGGCCGATGCCGCTCGATAAGACCGACAAGATCTGGATGGACGGCGAGCTGGTCGACTGGGACCGCGCGCAGATCCACGTCCTCACCCACACGCTCCACTACGGGTCGGGCGTCTTCGAGGGCATCCGCGCCTACCCGACCGACCGGGGACCCGCGGTGTTCCGGCTCACCGACCACATTCGCCGTCTCCATCGGTCGGCCCGGCTCTTCCTCATCGAGCTGCCGTACTCGGTCGAGGAGCTGGTGGAGGCGACGAAGGAGACGGTCCGCGTCAATGGCGTCGACTCCTGTTACATCCGGCCCATCGCGTTCCTCGGCTACGGAGAGATGGGGCTCAACCCGCTCTCGTGTGTTGTCAACGTCGCGATCGCGGTGTGGCCGTGGGGGACCTACCTCGGCGACGAGGGGCTGAAGCACGGCGTGCGGATGAAGGTGTCGTCGTGGAGGCGCATCGATCCGAACGTCAACCCCGTCGCGGCCAAGGGCACCGGCATCTATGTGAACTCGAGCCTGGCCAAGGTCGAGGCGCTGAAGGCCGGCTACGACGAGGCCATCCTCCTCAACAGCCAGGGCTTCGTGGCCGAGTGCACGGGCGAGAACCTGTTCGTGGTGACGGACGGCGTGCTCGTCACGCCGCCTCTGTCGAGTGGCGCGCTCGACGGCATCACCCGCGACTCCGTGATCACCATCGCGCGCGATCTCGGCGTCGAGGTGCGGGAGGAGAACTTGCTCCGCAGCGACCTGTACCTGGCCGACGAGGCCTTCCTCACCGGCACCGCCGCCGAGGTCGTGCCGATGCGCTCGGTCGACGACCGCGAGATCGGCGAGCCGGGCGAGGTCACCCGCAAGATCCAGGAGGCCTACTTCGCCGCCGTCCACGGCAAGGAGGACCGCTACAAGAATTGGTTGGAACATGTCCGCGCGTGACGAGCGAGACGTGCTTGACCCCCGGGCGGCGACCGCAGCGAGCGCGACCAGAAAAGTAGAGATTTATGACACGACGTTGCGTGATGGGAGCCAGCTCGAGGGGATCTCGCTCACGGTGGACGACAAGCTCCGCATCGCCGAGCAGCTCGACTGGCTGGGCGTCCACTACATCGAGGCGGGCTGGCCCGGCGCCAACCCCAAGGACGACGAGTTCTTCGGCCGGGCCCCGGCCGAGCTCGAGCTGATCACGAGCAAGCTGGTCGCCTTCGGCTCGACCCGGCGCGTGAAGGGCAAGGTCGACTCCGACGAGACGTTGCGCCACCTCGTGCAGGCGAACACGAAGACGGTGTGCATCGTCGGCAAGTGCTCGGACTACCACGTGCTCGAGGCGCTCCAGACCACCCTCGACGAGGGCGTCGCCATGGTCGCCGACTCGGTCGAGTACCTGAAGGGCGTCGGCCTCGAGGTGCTCTTCGACGCCGAGCACTTCTTCGACGGCTATCGGACCAATCCCGAGTTCAGCTTGCGTGTGCTGGAGGCCGCGGCCCATGCCGGCGTCGACCGGGTCGTCCTCTGCGACACCAACGGCGGCTCGCTCCCGGACGACGTGGAGCGGGCCGTGCGCGACGTCGTCACCTACCTCGACACGCCGGTGGGCGTCCATCTCCACGACGACACCGGCTGCGGCGTGGCCAACGCCCTCGCGGGCGTTCGGGGCGGCGCGACGCAGGTGCAGGGCACCATCAACGGCTACGGCGAGCGCACCGGCAACTGCAACCTCACGACCATCATCCCGAACCTCACGCTCAAGATGGGGATCGAGACGATCCCCGCCGACCGCCTCGAGCGGCTCACGCCCGTCGCGCACCACGTAGCCGAGCTGGTCAACATGGCCCTCAATCCGCAGGCCGCCTACGTCGGGTCGTCGGCGTTCGCGCACAAGGCCGGCCTGCACGTGAGCGCGATCGTCCGCCGGCCGGACGCCTACGAGCACGTCCCGCCCGACTCGGTCGGCAACGGCACCCGGTTCGTGGTCTCCGAGCTCGCCGGGCGCTCGACCCTGCTGCTCAAGGCGCAGGAGCTCGGCCTCGAGCTCGACGGTCCGACCTTGAACAACGTGGTCGACGAGCTGAAGCGCCTCGAGCACGAGGGCTATCACTTCGAGGCGGCCGACGGCTCGCTCGAGCTGCTCATGCGCCGGGCGACCGGGTGGGAGCAGCCGTGGTTCCGCGTGGAGTCGTTCCGCGTGATCACCGACGAGCACGACGGCACCGAGCTCATGACCGAGGCCACGATCAAGGTCCACGTGGGCGGAGAGCGCCTGGTGAGCACGGCCGAGGGCAACGGGCCGGTGAACGCGCTCGACACGGCCCTACGCAAGGCCATCGGCAGTCGCTACCCGGCCCTGGACCACGTGCACCTCACCGATTACAAGGTGCGCGTCCTCGACACCGCCAAGGGCACGGGCGCCGTCACGCGGGTCCTGGTCGACACCACCGACGGCGAGCGCACGTGGACGACGATCGGCGTGAGCGAGAACATCATCGAGGCCTCGTGGCAGGCACTCTCCGACTCGCTCGTCTACGGCTTGCTGCTGGCCGAGCAACGCGACTAGTCATCCGGCCATGCCGACCGACCCGTTCGTCGCGGAGCGCCTCGAGGACGAGCCCCGCCAGGAGCCCAACCTCGCGCCCGGCGTGCGGGTGCCGCCGGCGCGGAGCTGGTGGGCCGACCGGCCCGGTGACCTCGCCGCGGGCCAGCCGACCGGCTCGTTCCTCGGCTCGCCCGGGCCCAATATCGGCTACGCGCTGACGCTCGCTGCCCGCTTCCGCGACCGCCTTCAGCTCCGTGAGCACGAGCACGCCGACGACGCGCTCGCCGTCATCGCGGAGATCGCGATGAAGCGGGCCGCGCTGTTCGGTCGGGCGCCGGTCGTGATCGACGTCGAGTTCGCGGTCGAGCTGCTCGGCTACCAGGGCGAGCTGTCTCCCGAGGCGGTGGAGTGGCGGCCCCACGTCGTGCGTGACGCCGCGCACGACTATGTGGCGCGGCGCGGCGTGGTCGACTGCGTGCCCGAGAGCGTGCTACGCATGGCGGCCAACGAGCTGCCCATCCACACCGCCGCCGTGCGCGAGGCCCTCCACCGCGCGCTCGACGTCCGGCCAGGGCCCGATCGCGCGATCGAGTCGAGTTGAGTGACTCGCCGCCTGATCGAGCCTGCTGATCGGGTCGGGCCCGTCAGCTTCCTGACTACCATGTCAGGTTCGTGAGCCTGTTCGCCCTCACCGACGAGCACGAGGAACTGCGCGCCGCGTTGCGGCGCTTCGCCGAGAAGGAGATCGCGCCGCACGCACGCGATGCCGACGAGCGGGCCGAGTTCCCCCGGGCCTCCTTCGACGCCTGGCGCGACTCCGGGTTCGTGCGGGCCCTGTACCCCGAGGCGCTCGGTGGCGACGGCGGCGACCTGCTCACCTTCGCCATCGTGGTGGAGGAGCTGGCTCGGGTGTGCGCCTCGTCGTCCCTGTTCGCCCTCATCTCGCGGCTGGCGATGACCGCCGTGATCGAGTGGGGGAGCGACGAGCTCAAGACCCGCTACGTGCCGCGGGTCGCGTCGGGTGAGTACCAGGCCAGCTACTGCCTGTCGGAGGCGGGGGCCGGTAGCGACGTGGGGGCGATGACCACCCGGGCCGGCAGCGACGGCGACCACTACGTGCTCCGGGGCCGCAAGACCTGGATCACCAACGCGGGCGTGTCCGACCTCTACACGGTCTTCGCCAAGACCGACCCCGACGCGGGCAAGCGCGGGATCAGCGCGTTTGTGGTCGAGCGCGACCTCCCCGGGTTCTCGATTGGCAAGCTCGAGCACAAGATGGGTGTCCGCGGCTCCCCCACCGGCGAGGTGCTCCTCGACGACGTCGTGGTACCGGCGGCCAACCTCGTCGGCGAGGAAGGCAGGGGTTTCGGCTACGCGCTCGCGGCGCTCGACCGGTCGCGCCCGATCGTGGGTGCCCAGGCGGTGGGGATCGCGCAGGGCGCGCTCGAGGTCGCGGCGCGCTACACGCAGGAGCGTCGGCAGTTCGAGCGGGCCATCTCCGACTTCCAGGGTGTGCGGTTCATGCTCGCCGACATGGCCACCCGCGTCGAGGCGGCCCGGCTCCTGGTCTACCGGGCCTGCGCGCGCGTCGATGCCGGCGGACTCGGGATCCCGAAGGCATCCGCGATGGCGAAGGCGTTCGCCTCGGACACCGCGATGAGCGTGACCACCGACGCCGTTCAGCTCCTCGGTGGCGCCGGCTACACGACCGACTTCCCGGTCGAGCGGATGATGCGTGACGCCAAGGTCACCCAGATCTACGAGGGCACCAACCAGATCCAGCGGGTGGTGATCGCCCGCGGTCTCCTCGACGAGCTGGCTGCCGAGGCCTGAGCCGCCGCGGGCGCGCGCCCGTAGACTCCCCGCCCGATGACCAGCCCTGCCCGATGACCAGTCCTGTCCGGGTCCGCTTCTCACCCGCGCCGACCGGCTCTCTCCACGTGGGCGGCGCGCGCACTGCACTGTTCAACTGGCTGTTCGCCCGCCACCACGGCGGCGCGATGGTGCTCCGGATCGAGGACACCGACATCGCTCGTTCGCGCGCAGAGTGGGTATCGGGGATCGAGGGCACGCTGGGCTGGCTGGGGCTCGACTGGGACGAGGGGCCCGTCCTCCAGAGCACGCGCTTCGATCGCTACCGTGCCGCGGCCGACCGCCTGCTCGCCGACGGTCGGGTCTACGGGTGCTACTGCACCGAGGACGAGCTGAAGGCGCGCAACGAGCTTGCCCGGGCGGCCGGGCGATCACCCGGCTACGACGGCCACTGCCGCCACCTCACCGCGTCGCAGCGCTCGGCGCTGGAGGCGCAGGGACGGCCGCGCATGCTCCGCTTCCGCACGCCCGACGCCGGGGTGAGCCGCTTCGACGATCTGGTGCGGGGCGAGGTGGCCGTCGAGTGGGCCACCGTGGCCGACTTCGTCATCGTCCGATCCGACGGCACCCCCCTGTTCTTCCTGGCCAACGCGGTGGACGATGCCGAGATGAGCATCACCCACGTCATCCGCGGCGAGGACCTGCTCGACTCGACGCACCGGGTGCTCGCGCTCCGCGAGGCGCTCGGCGTCGCCGACCGCCCCAGGTACGCGCACTTGCCGTTGATCGTCGGTGCCGACCGGGCCAAGCTCTCGAAGCGTCACGGAGCGGTCGCGCTCGAGGCCTTCCGCGATCGCGGCTACCTGCCCGAAGCGCTCCTCAACTACCTCGCGCTGCTCGGCTGGGCTCCCGCCGACGGGCGCGAGCTGCTGTCGCGCGACGAGTTGATCGCGGAGTTCGACCTCGCGCACGTGGTCCCCTCGGCCGCGTCCTTCGACTACCAGAAGCTCGACTGGATGAACGGTGAGTACATCCGGATGCTCACGCTGAGTGATCTCGTGGCGCGCGTGGTGCCGCTCGTGCACCGGCGCTACGACGACGGGCGCTACGGCGACGGGATGGCCGCGGTGACGGTGGAGGCGGCGGTCGCGATCGGGCAGGAGCGCGCGGTCACGCTCGAGTCGCTCGTCGACCAGATGGACTTTCTCTTCACCGCCGGCGACGGCGTGGAGATCGCCCCGGAGTCGTGGGAGCGGCTCGCTGCGACCGACCGGGTCGACGAGATCCTCGACGCCGTGATCGCGCATCTCGAGGGCTGCGCGTGGACCGTGGAGGCGATCGACCTCCGGCCGGTGATCGACGCGCTGGGGATCAAGGCGCGCAAGGCGATGCCCGCGCTCTATGCGGCGGTCGAAGGTCGGCACGCGGGCCTCCCGCTCTTCGACTCGGTCCTCCTCCTCGGTCGCGAGCGTGCGCTGGCCCGGCTCCGGGCCGCCCGGGTCCGGCTCGGCTGAGCCGCCCCCGGACCGGTCGGGAGCGTCGGCCCGCGCTCGCTAACATGAAGTGCCCATTCGGGGGTGGGGTAATCGGCAACACAACAGGTTCTGGCCCTGTCATTGGGGGTTCGAGTCCTCCCCCCCGAGCCCACCGGCGTACCGGATCCCCGGGCCGCCGGCCCAGCGCTCGCCCCGCGGGCGCGCCTTTCGGCCCCGTCGTCTAGCGGCCCAGGACGCCGCCCTCTCAAGGCGGAAACGGCAGTTCGAATCTGCTCGGGGCTGCTCGTGAGCCCGGGTCGTGGACCCGGGCTCACTCGCGTCCGGGTGGCCCGTGGTCGACGCCGCCCGGGGTGACCGGGCCGTCGAAGTCCACCCTCGGCCGGCCACCGTCGACGACGAGCGTGCACGGCAGACCGACGAGCCCGAGCGGGTCACGCCCGCGCGTCCCCCACGCGACGACACCCACGACGTCGCCCTTGTGGACACCCGCGGTCACCGTCAGCTCGATCGAGATGCTCCCGTCGGCGCGCTCGTCGGCCCAGATGACGAACGCGTCGTAGCTGCCGTCGGCGAGCCCGACAGCACCTTCGGCCGCCCGGTCGCGATCGTCGTCGCGATCGTCGTCGCGACCGTCATCTGTGCTGGTCATCGCGCCATCGTCGCGCGCTCGCGGGATATCCACCCATCGCGCGCGGAGGTGTGCCAACGTATTGCGGGGTGGAGCACCGCGCGTTCGCGCGTGAGGAAATGCTTGACCTTGACGCACGAATAGGTTCTCATTTCTCTGATACACGCAACGCTCGGAGGTAAAGCGTGAACAAGGCAGAGCTCGTCGATCACATCGCCGATGCGGCGAGCCTCAGCAAGAAGGACGCCGAGGCTGCCCTCCATCATCTGATGGAAGGCGTCAAGGCCGCAGTGGCAAAGGGTGAGAAAGTGACGATCCCGGGCTTCGGTGCCTGGTCGCGCACCGAGCGCAAGGCGCGTACGGGGCGCAACCCGCGCACCGGCGAGCCGGTTCAGATCGCGGCTTCCAAGGGCGTGAAGTTCACGGCGGGTGCCGGCTTCAAGTCCGCCGTGAGATAGGCAAGGGGTTCAGCGCACTCGCGTTGAGTTCATCGCCGGTAGTCGGCAACGTCCCATGAAAGGTGGTGTTCGTGCCTCCTGCAAAGCGGAAGACGGCCAAGAAGGCCACGAAGAGGAAGGCGGCGAAGCGAGCTCCGGCTCGTAAGTCGGCGAAGCGCAAGACCGCGAAGCGGGCCCCCGCGAAGCGGAAGGCCACAAGGAAGACGACGAAGAAGCGGGCTCCCGCGAAGAAGCGGAAGGCCGCGAAGAAGCGGGCTCCCGCGAAGCGGAAGGCCGCGAAGAAGGCCCGCAAGCCGGCGAAGCGGAAGGCCGCGAAGAAGGCCCGCAAGCCGGCGAAGCGGAGGCGGGCGAAGAAGCGCTGACGCGCAACAGCATCGCATCGAGGGGGGCCGCCGAGCGGCCCTCCTCGTCGCGTCCGGGGCGCACGTCGGCCGGGACGCAGCGCGGTCGGCCGCGCGCCCATCGGGCGCTCACAGGTCGTCGAGGAGCTTGAACGCCTCGGCCGGCCCGGCGTCGGCTTGCGCGCCGGCCTCGCCGAGCCGCTCCCGCACGCGCTCTTCGAACGCGGCGCGCTGCGCGTCGGCGTCGGGGGCGGTGGCATCGATCCGCATCGTTGAGCGCCGCTGACTCTCGTGGCAGAGGAGCGCGGCGAGCTTTGCCCCGATGTCGCGCTCGCTCACGCGCTCGAGGTGGTCCACGACCTCGGCCTCGAACAGCAGCAGATGTGCCGGCCGGTGTGGGGGGGCATCCTGATCGGGGAAGAAGTGGGGGTCGCGAGCGGCGACCATGGCTTCGACCGTCAGCAGCCCGGCCTCGCGGTGATCGGGATGGAGGCGGTAGCGCTTCCACGGGTCCTGCCCGAGCACGATCGTCGGCCGCACGCGGCGGATCAGCTCGCAGACCGCGGCCCGCTCCTGCGGCCCGCTGCGGAGCTCGCCGTCGACGAGGCCGAGGAAGTGCACCGCGGTCGCTCCGAGGACGCCGGCCGCAGCCCGCTGCTCGCGCTCGCGCCGCGCGACCAGCACCTCGAGGTCGGCGGCCGGGTCCCAGGTGCCCTTCGACCCGTCGGTCAGCACGAGTAGGTGCGCCTCGCAGCCGGCCGCGGCCCACTTGGCGAGCGTCGCGCCACAGCCGAACTCGATGTCGTCCGCGTGCGCGCCGACTGCGAGGGCACGAGGCGGGACGACCAGATCGAGGCCGACGGCCACGGCCGGCGCAGTCAGGGCCGAGCCGGCACCGAGGCCGCCCGGAGCTGCTCGAGGTCGGAGCGCAGGTCGATGTCGAACGCGAGGGTCGGGTCGCGCACGACCCGCACGCCGAGGCCCAGACGCCGGGCCTCGAATCCGTGCCGGCGGAACGATCCTCGGCCGTAGCGAAAGCGGAAGCCGGCTTCGACCGGCACCGAGAGGACGGTCGTGCCGTCGTCACGGTGGCAGGGGACCAGGGCCACGATCGGTCTCGCGGCGTCGCGCGCAAGGGGCGCGAGCGAACCGGCGAGAGGGAGGTCGGCGTGCGCGATCACCGCCCGCCGAAGCGACCGAGCCGCGCACCACGCGACGCCGGCCGCGGCGGCGGCGTCGAGGCTGCCGGGGTCGTCGAGCACGGTCAGCCCGAGCCGGGCGGCCCAGTCGCGAACCTCGGGCGCACCGGACACCACGACCAGCGGGAGCGTGCCCGCGGCTTCGACGACGCGCTCGGCCATGGTCCGGACGAGATCGGCCCGGTCGGAGTCGTCGAGGTCGGGGGCGAGCCGGGCCTTGCCCGCGGAGAAGGCTCGGATCGGCACCACGACACCGGCGACTGGGCCGTTCACGACTGGGCCGTTCACGACTGGGGCGCGTCCTCGGCCGCGGCCGGTTCCTCGTCGAGCGAGCGGAACGTGCGGATGATCGGCTCCAGTCGGAGCAGCTGGCGCACCCGCACCAAAGACTCCGCGATCGCGCGCGACCGCAGTGCCCGCTCGACGTCGGCGTCGGCGCGCCAGCGCGACATCACCACGCCCTCGACCAGTCCACCGACGTTCGTCGCAGTGCTCACGAGCAGCTCGACGCCCTCGCAGCTCGGCTCGGCGTCGAAGGCCGGCTTGACATCTTCGAAGAAGATGCGCTGAACCTCGTCGCTGTCGGCGGGGTCCACCGCGGAGAAGAAGAAGCGAACGTACATGAGCGCCTCGTCTCGAGGCTCAGGCGTGCCAGGTGGACTTGGAGAACATCCCCGAGAGGTCCGAGCTCGTGACGAGGCGCATCGCCTCGCGATTGAGCTCGCCGGCCAGACGCTCGCCGGAGCCGGGGTACTTGCAGGTGACGCGGATCCAACGGTCGTCGATCTCGATGAGGTTGTAGGAGGGCCGCACGTAACCGCGCAGCCGATACGACGACACCGTGCCGGAGTTGACGATCAGCACGCTGTTGAGCAGCCACACGAACGGGACGTGCTTGTGGCCCGAGAGCACGAGGTTGACACCGAACGTGGGCAGGAGCGCGAGCACGTCGCCGGCGTCCCACACGGTGTTGCGCTCACGGCCCGTGCCGGGGACGGGGACGAGATGGTGGTGCAGGGCCAGCACCTTCAGGTCGGCCTCGGGCTCGAACTGGTGGCGGATCCAGGAGTAGCGCTCCCGACCGATCTCGCCCTCGGCCAGGTCGGGCTTGGTCGAGTCGATGGCGACGACGATCACGCGGGCCGGCACGCCCGGGCGGGGCCGCTCGGGGGCGAGGGTGAGGACGCGGTCGCTCTTGCCGTCGACGTCGCCGGGGCCGAACGTGTCGCGGAAATGGACGTAGCCCACGTTCTTGGCGTCGTGGTTCCCCGGGAGCACGACCACCGCGAGGTCGGCGTCGAAGATCGGCTCGAGGAAGCGTTGCGCGGTCCGGAACTCACCCGCGTAACCCTCGGCGGTGAGGTCGCCACCCACGAGCACGAGGTCGGGCGCGACCGCGACGATCTCACTCACGGCCGCGTGCAGCAGCTCGGGATCGAAGTAGGGCGATCCGCAATGAAGGTCGGAGAGCTGCGCGATGAGGAACGAGTCACGCGTCATGCAACTGCCTATGCTACCGGCCGTGGAGCCGGTCTACGCGCTGGCGCGCGGCACGTTGCTTCCTCCCTTGCGTCTCGGCATGCGCTGGACCGTCGAGGGAGCGCACCTCATTCCCGTGCACGGGCCGGTGATCCTGGCGTCCAATCACGTCTCGTACCTCGATCCCCTCGTCCTCGGCGCCGTCGCCGACCGCCGGCACCGCAAGGTGCGATTCCTCGCCAAGGCCGAGCTGTTCGAGAGGCCGGTCCTGGGGCCGCTCCTCCGATCCGTCGGGCAGATCCCGGTCCTGCGCGGCTCCACCGCCGCAGCCGGCGCGCTCGACGCGGCCGTGGACGCGCTCCGACGCCGCGAGTGCGTCGCGGTGTTCCCCGAAGGGACGATCTCCCTCGACCTCGAGCCGATGGCGGGCAAGTCGGGCACGGGGCGACTCGCGCGGGCGACGGGCGTGCCGGTCACGCCGGTGGGCCTGTGGGGTTCGCACCGGATCCTGTTCAAGGGCCGCGAGCCCCGTTGGAGGCTCGGCGTCGCGCAGACCGCGGTGGTGGGCCCACCGGTGCGGATCCGGCCCGACGAGCGCATCCGCGACGCGACCGACCGGATCATGGAGGCGATCTGCGCGGCGGTCGGGCGGGCACGCGAGCTCTACCCGCAGGGCCCGAGTGGGCCCGACGACGAATGGTGGGTGCGCGGGCCCGACACGGCGCGGCTACGCAGCGTGCGCGCGGCCGCGAGGAATGAGGAGGCCGGATGAAGGTCGCGGTGGTGGGCGCGGGCTCGTGGGGGACGGCGGTCGCCGCGATCGTGGCCACCCACGCGGACACGACGCTGTGGGCGCGGAGCCCGGCGGTCGCCTCGGCGATTCACGGCCGGCACGAGAACCCCGAGTACCTGCCGGGCGTGGCGCTCCCCCCCGACCTCCGCGCGACCGCCTCGCTCGAGGAGGCCTGCCGCGGGGCGGCAGCGGTGGTGGTGGCGGTGCCGTCGCACGGGTTCCGCGACGTGCTCACGGCAGCGGCTCCGTACGTGGGCGACGAGGTCCCGGTCGTCAGCCTCGCCAAGGGCGTCGAGCAGGGCACCCTGCGCCGTATGACGGAGGTCGTAGCCGACGTGCTCCCCACCCACCGGCCCGACCGCACCGGCGTGCTGACCGGCCCCAACCTCGCCCGCGAGGGGGCAGCGGGCCAGCCGACGGCGTCGGTGGTGGCGATGGCCGACCCCGACGCCGCGGTGGAGCTCCAGCAGCTCTTCATGACCCGCACCTTCCGCGTCTACACGAACCCCGACGTGGTCGGCTGCGAGATCGCGGGCGCGCTCAAGAACGTGATCGCGCTGGCGGCGGGCGTGGCGCACGGTCTCGGCTACGGCGACAACACGAAGGCCGCGCTCATCACGCGCGGGCTCGCCGAGCTGGCGCGCCTCGGGATGGCCCTCGGTGGCGATCCCCGCACCTTCTCCGGTCTCGCCGGGCTGGGCGACCTGGTCGCCACCTGCACGAGTGAGCAGAGCCGCAACCGCATGGTGGGCGTCGCGTTGGGGCAGGGCCGGCCGCTCGACGAGATCGTCGCCGAGACGAAGATGGTGGCCGAGGGGGTGAAGACGACGGGCGCGGTGCTCGAGCTGGCGCGCGTCCACGGGGTCGAGATGCCGATCGCGGAGCAGGTCGGCGCGGTGCTCTACCAGGGCCGCAAGCCGGCCGACCTCGTTCCCGCCCTGATGCTGCGCGAGGCCAAGGCCGAGCTGCACGGGATGACGTGAGCGCGACCGGCCCCGTGACGGAGCTGGGTGCGCTCGGATCGGTCCACCGGGCCTGGATCGACCCACGCGGGCTCGTCGGGCTCACGGGTGCGCGCTGGGTCGTCGACTGGTGGATCGGCGCCGACGACCGCTGGCACGTGCCCGCGGTCGAGACCGCGGTGCGTCAACGTCTCGCCGCTGACGGACCGGTGCCGGAGACGGTCATGCGCGTGCCCGGAGGCGACGCGGTGCAGCGTGCGTACGCGGTGGGAGGCGCGGGCGGCCTGGTGGCCATCGAGGGGGAGAACCGGTCGCCGGTGCCGTTCGTGGTCGCGTTCGTGCTCCGCCCTGCGCTTCGTGGTGATCGCCGCGGCCGGCTCGCGCGCATCGCGCTCGACGGTACCGTCGTGATGACGGATGGCCGTCCTGCGCTCGTCGTGCCACGACCGCCGTCTCGCTGGGTCGTAGCGACGACGGGTGGCGAGCCCGCGCTCGAGATCGTGCGCTCGGGCCGCGCCGTCGCCGGCCCGTTCGTGGCGGCCCGCGACCGGGGCGGCGCGCTCGAGATCGCGTTGCTCTACCCGCTGAGCCATCGGAGCACGTTGCGGGTGGGCTTGCTACCGGGCGTCGGCGAGACCGGCGAGGCCGGCCGGGTCGATCTCACGCGGGTGCCGTCGGCCGCCGACGCGACCCGGGGCTGGGCGGCCCAGCTCGGGCGCGGCATGCGGGTCGAGCTCCCCGACGAGGGAGTGCAGCGCGGCGTCGACGCGGCCCGGGCCGCGCTGCTGCTGGCCGCCGAGTCGTCGTCCCGGCCGACCGCGGCCGTGGTCGCCGTGCTCGAGGAGTGGGGCTTCGCTCCTGAGGCCGCCGCGGCCCGGGAACGGCTCCGGTGGCGCGCCAGGCGGGCCCTCGCCCACGTGACCACCGTGCGCCCGCATGCGACCGGCGGGCGCTGGGAGGCGCTCCGTGCCCGGCTCGATGCCGCGTCGCCGACCTGGGCCTGGGCCGACGGCCCCGCGCCGACGCTTCGGCTCGTCCGGTCGCTGCTCGTCGGCGACGACGACGCGGGCGCGGTGGCTCTCGTCCCAGAGCTGCCGCCGGCCTGGCTCGGCCGCGACCTCGCGGTGCACAACGCTCCGACCCGGTCCGGCCGCGTGTCGTACGCGCTGCGGTGGCACGGCCCCCGCCCCACCGTCCTCTGGGAGGTGAGCGGCGCTCCGGCGGGCGTGCGTGTACGGGCGCCGGGCCTCGACGCGGTGTGGGCGAGCGACCGGGCGACGGGCGAGGTGCTGCTCGAGCCGGTCGTCGCGGCACCGGGCGCGTCGTGAGCCTCGAGGCCTCGGCACGGGGATCACGGCCGCGGAGATGATCCAGGCGTACATCGCCGAGCGTCACGCGTTGCCGCGTTGGTGCGAAGGACGCACCAGGCGCGGAGGAGTGCACCAACGCGGGTGGGAGATGGGGGAGGTGAAGACAGGGTCAGGTGAGACGGAGGGTCGCGATCTGACCACCACGCAGCTCGAGGGCTCCCTCGAGGCTCTCGACCGGCTGGCCGAACAGGTCGACGACCCATCCGGTCGCCGGCGCGCCGTCACGCTCGATCTCCACCAGGCCCGGCGCGTCCGAGGGGTTGAACACCCGGACCACCAGGCCGCCGGGCTCGCGGCGCACGGCCGACACGGCCGCGCCGCGTACCGCGAGCCGCTGCCCGATGCGCGGGAGGTGCGCGCCCCGTGAGCCGCCGCCGCGCACGCGCTCGAGTGGAACGAGCAGCTCGTCGGCCCGGTCGTAGAGCGCTGCGGCCCGCCAGTCCCCCTCGTGCGGCAGCACGGCGTAGTCGACCACGTGATGGCCCTGGAGCTGCGGCCCCTCGAGCGGATCGAGGGGACCGGCCGGGTTGGGGCGGAGCGCGGGTGCCCAGCGCGACAGGTAGCCCGTCGCGCGCAGCAGGGTGAGCGCCAGCTCCTGACGCGCGCCCGGCTCGCCGACAACCTCGTACTCGAGCAGCCCGTCGTGGATGAGCGCGAGCCCGCGCCGACCGTCGGAGCAGTCGACGAAGCGGCGTGACACGAACGTAGGAAGGCCCACCTCGTGCGGGCCGCCCTCAGCCGTCAGGCCGCGCTCCACCACCGCGAATGCGCACTCGGCGAAGGAGCCGTGCACCGGAGCGGGGAGCGGGAAGTGGGCCCTCAGGCGGTGGTCGCGGCAGCGATTGTCGAGCTCGGTGTGCACGCGCAGGAATCGCTCGCCGGTGCGCAGCTCGAGCGTGGTGCGCACGTGGACGTCGGCCGTCTCCTCGCTCCGGCGCTCGCACGTCGCTGCATCGCCCGGCGCGTGCGTGGGCCATCGATACGTGCTCTCGACGAGCACGCGCGCCCGCACCGGGCCGGCGTCGAGGATGGTGGTCGTGACCGTCTCGGGCCGGTCGATCACTGTGTCGGTGAGGGGAGGCGAGTAGTTGTAGGTGTCGCCGCCGTCGCCGCCGTCGACGAGACGACCCAAGCCGGCGATCGTCAGGTCGCCGGCGATGAGTGTGCCGGCGATGAGTGTGCCGGCGGTGAGTGTGAAGGTCCCGTCGGTCGCGTCCACGCTCACGCGCAGGTGCTCGTTGGCAAGCGTGCGGCCCTCGGCCGTGACCGCGGTGGCCGGCCCGTTGCCCTCGGACGCGGTGAACGTGGCCCAGCCGAAGCCGGGAACGCTCCCAGGGTCGAAGATCACCTCGCGCGCGCCCGATGGCACCACCCGGAAGCTGAAGGTCACCTCGCTTCCGGCCAGCTCGAGCAGCTCGTCGCGCAGCTCCTCGAGGTCGAGGGTGGGCTCGCCCCCGTGCACGCCGTGGAACACCAGCTCGACGGTGCCATCGTCGGCGACGGTGCGGTCGACGCTGCCGATGCGGGTGCCGGCGAACTCGGGCCCGCGCATCAGCTCGAGCACCCAGCGCACCTTCTGGCCGGTCACGACGGCGGAGAACCCCTCCGTGCCGACGGTGCGCACGAGCTGTGTGGGCCGAGTCTCGCCGTCGGGCCCTACGAAGTGCACCGGGCCCCGGCCGGGAACGTAGGCCGAAACCAGCCCGCCGCGACCGGCGGCGGTGGGGTTGACCACGACGGTCGAGCCGGGCGGCGATTCGATTCGCTCCGCGAGCCCGTGCAGCGCCTCACGCGCGAGCCCATCGCCGATCTGGCGAGCCTCGCGGTAACGCACCACCACCTGATCGACCACCTCGTCGTGACTGCACGCGCACGACGAGTCGTGCGCCGAGTTGAGCACGAGCTTGCGCCACGCGAGGTCGAGCAACGCGGCCGGGTAGCGCTCGGCCGGGAGCAGGAGCGCGCTCATCGGCTCGGCCCGCCGCCCGAGCGCTGTGGCGAAGGCGACGAGCGCTGCCTCGACC
>OBEQ011840228.1_pt1 | contig 28391 bp, 30 predicted proteins | sample 1670901 | NCBI WGS metagenome assembly OBEQ01 (sample SAMEA104232315, study PRJEB22302) | groundwater metagenome | biome: forest; feature: aquifer; material: groundwater | place: USA | collected 2011-08-07 | depth 5.4 m
ACGTCGGCGGAATTGGAACACGGAGGCGGGCTAGAACAGCCGCCTCCGAATTTTTGAAACGGAGCTGGCAAAGTCCCTAAATTATAGCTATACTTATGGCTAGAATAGGAGGGAGATACTGATGAAATTTGTGAGCGTGAGTGAATTGAAGAACGAGACATCCGAGATTTTGCGAGATGCGCAGCGCAGAGGCTCCATCGTGGTGATGAAACATGGCAAGCCCTGTGCGGCGGTGATTCGGATCTCGGAAGAAGACATAGATCAGCTCTTGTTTGAGGAAAGCCCGGTGGTGAAGCGGGCTCTTGAAGAGGCGTTGGACGATCGCAAACACAAGCGCTACGTGACCCTCAAAGACTACCTCCGTGGCAAGCGAAGTTCCTGAGAATCTGCGCCTCGTTCGAAGGGCGCAGCGAGATTTGGACCGCATCCAACTAGCCGAGCGGGCTCGCGTGATTGCCGACCTGATTCGGCTGGCGACCCGCACCCTGCCCGGTGAGATCAAACCGATTACCTCGCTTCCCGGGAAACCGCTTCAAGCTGATTGCGGACGCTTTCGAATTCTGCATGCCTGGGAAGGAAAGACCATTTGGGTACTCGCAATCTTTGCGCGGGCGCAGCAGAGAGACGTCTTTCGGAGTTTCCGTAAGTAAGGAATGGTGGATGAAGGTTCGTCAGAGATGAAGCGGAATATTAAACGAGACGAAAATTTGCCGATTGGAAAGCTAACACGGGTGAAAGATTTCCTTCCGCCACCTGCGATGATGCGGCAGATACGCAAGAGTTTGAAGTATTTTGCAAAAGGCGGGAAGGGTAAGATGTTCGAAGATGTTTTTGGAGAACCGCTATTTCCGGACGCTTAAGTAACAAAGCTCAGCCGAGTTTTTCTTCTTGGCGGAGGATTTGGACGAGGGCGTCGACGACCTCGGCGCGGAATTGGGTGCCGATGTGCTGCTGCATCTCTTCGATGGCCTTCACGAACGCCAGCGGCTGCTGGCGATAGGGCCGGTGCGCGGTCATCGCATCAAACGCATCCGCGACGGACACAATCGCCACCAGCATGGGAATCTGCTCGCCCTGGATGCCTGTGGGATAGCCCCGCCCGTCGAGCCGTTCGTGATGATACCGCACGATGTCCAGCGCTTCCTGCGGTAATTTCAGCGGCGCCAAAATTTTGTAGCCGACTTCCGGGTGGCGTTTGATGACTTCATATTCTTCGGCGGTGAGCGTGCTGGGCTTGAGCAGAATGTCTTCGCGGACGCCGATCTTGCCGACGTCGTGCAGGCGGCTGAATTTGCGAATGATGTCGATCTGCCGCGAGTGGACCTTCATGGCCTGCGCGATTTTGACCGCGTAATGATTGACGCGCTCAGAGTGGCCGCGGGTGAAGCGGTCTTTGGCTTCCAGCGCCATCGACAGCGACTGGATCGTGGAGAGGACGTGCTCCTGCAATTCCTGTGTTGAGGCGGCCAGCAGCTCAGTCATGTGGTTGAAGGCCTGTGCGAGCAGGCCGACTTCATCTTGGGATGTGACCGGCACGCGATAGGTCAGATCGCCCTGGCCGATGCGCTGCGTGCCTTGCAGGAGATGCCGCAGCGGGCGCGTGATCCACTGGGCGATGAGAAATCCCAAGAGCAGCACGGTCGCCAAGCTGATGATCAGCATGAGGATGTGCCAGTGGCGCAGCGCCCCTTGCGTGCGCACCACCTGATCGCCGGACATGTCGATGCCCAGCACCGCCACGGTTTCTCCTTTTGAATTTTTGATCGGCGCATAGCTGGAGAGCAGCGCCCCCCACTCATCGTAAGTCAGTTGCGGATCGGCGCTGGGACGGGTGACTGCGGCGAGCATCGCTGGATAGCGGCTGGCGTTGTAGTGCTCGCCCAGATACGACGATTCATATTCTTCCGCGTCGCCCACATAGTGCCACTGCGTCGAATCCTCAGACGGCACAAGGGTGTAGACGTAGCGGATGCTCGGGTTGGCGTCGCGGATGGCGCGCAGGGTGTGCACAAGTTCGCGATAGGCCGGCAGCGATTCGCTGCTTGGAGAGGGGGGGATGCGGGCATGCGCGTCACCGTCGACCGCCAGCGCGCCAGTAGTGGCGATGGCAGTGAGCGTATTACGCAGTTGCTGAAACTGGGCGTCCAACGCGGTGCGAAACGCGATGACGTTGGTGGTCGTCACCAGCAGGGCCGCAAACGCCAGCCACAAGACAATGAGTTTGACGCGAAGCCTCTGTAACATTATGGATACACCACAGATGGCACAGAAGCCACACAGAGACACAGAGGTACTTCTCTTCTGTGATTCCGTGGCGATTCTGTGATTCCGTGGTGTCGTCGCATGGCTTGACACTCGCCGATAAGCAGCCCTATCATACAGTGACGCACGAGCAAAGACAATGACTGTCGAACTGCGCATTCAACGTTTCAATCCGGAGCAGGACGAGAAGCCGCACTGGGCGACGTATCAGGTGCAGGCCGATCCGTCGGACCGCGTGCTGGACGCGTTGCATGAGGTCAAGTGGCGCCACGACGGGAGTTTGGCGTTTCGGCGCTCCTGCGCGCACGGCATTTGCGGGTCGGATGCGATGCTCATCAACGGCAAAAATCGGCTGGCCTGCAAAGTGCTCATCCGCGACCTCAACGCGCCGATCAGCATTGAGCCGATGCGCGGATTTTCCGTGGTCAAAGATCTCATCGTCGACATGGAAGCGTTTTTCCAGAAGTATCGCAGCATCAAGCCGTATCTGATCAACGACGAGCCCGCGCCCGAGAAGGAACGCGTGCAAAGCCCGGCCGACCGCGAGAAATTTGATGACACCACCAAGTGCATCATGTGCGGCGCGTGCACCACAGCGTGCCCGTCGTTCTGGGCCAACAAGGAGTATATCGGGCCGGCGGCGATTGTGCAGGCGCATCGCTTCATCTTCGACAGCCGCGATCAGGGCCGCGACGAGCGCCTGGCGGTGCTGAATGAGCAATCCGGCGTGTGGCGCTGCCGCACGATTTTCAACTGCACCGACGCCTGTCCGCGCGGCATCAACGTCACCAAGGCCATCGGACAGGTGAAGAAGCTCCTCCTCAAAGAAGGTCTGCATCCCACGCCGCGCAAGTCCTAGATACCCAGGAGGACGCCATGCCAACGACCATCACACTCAAATTGGGCGACGCTGCGCCGGAGTTTGCCTTGCCCGGCGTGGATGGACAGACCTATCGTTTGCCGGATTTTCAGGGGAAGGCGGCGCTGTGCGTCGTGTTCATGTGCAATCACTGTCCGTATGTGAAATCGACGATTGACCGGCTGATCGCCATTCAACGGGATTATACGGGCAAAGGATTCCAATTAGTGGGCATCAACGCCAATGAAACGGTGAATTATCCGGAAGATGATCTGCCGCACATGGTCGAATGGGCCAAACAGAAGGCGTTTAATTTTCCATACCTGCGCGATGACACGCAAGCGGTGGCTCGCGCCTACGGGGCCGAGCGCACGCCGCATATTTTTCTGTTCGACCGCAATCGCAAGCTGGTGTACACCGGCGCGATCGACGACAACACTAAGGACGCCAACAACGTGAAGCGGCAGTATCTGCGCGACGCCATCGACGCGGTGCTAACGGGTAAGCCGGTTGCCGATACCCAAACCCAGGCGATGGGCTGTTCGATTAAGTGGGCATAATCACAAAAGACACCGATGGCAGCAGGTGATGCACATACAGGCCAAGACGGAGGATCCACCGAGCCGCACGTCGGAATTTTTCGCGGGCACGGTGCCGAACGAAGTGAGGCGAGCGAAAAATTCCGTCGAGCGCAGGCCGCCACGCTGGGGCGGCCAAGCGATGCGGTGAGGTGGAGTCCGCAGTCTTGGCCAGGCATAGGATGAATCCGAAGATTGGATTTTTGGGGTTGGGCACCATGGGCACGCCCATGGCCGCCAATCTCCTGAAAAAAGGATTTCCGTTAGTGGTGTGGAACCGGACCGCCGCCAAAATAAAACCGCTGCTAGAGCTCGGCGCCAAAAGCGGCAAGACGCCGGCGCACGTCGCGGCTGAAGTGGACGTCGTCATCACGATGGTCTCCAAGCCGCAGGATGTGGAGGCCGTGGTGCTGGGGCCGGATGGCGTGGTCGACGGCATCAAGCCTCAGGCCGTCCTCATTGATATGAGCACGGTGTCTCCTGCCACGTCGCGCAAATTGGCCGGAGGCGTAACGACCAAACAGGCGGAATTTTTGGATGCGCCGGTGGTGGGGTCCAAAGGGCCGGCCACCGACGGCACGCTGGTGATCCTCGTCGGAGGCTTGCCCCAAACGCTCGAGCGGGTTCGTCCCATTCTCATGGCGATGGGCAAGCAGATTGTCCACGCCGGCAATGTGGGATGCGGGTCGGTGTTGAAACTCGCGACGAACCTCATGCTCAGCCATTTGATGGCGGGATTCGCCGAAGGCGTGCAGATGGTGCAAACCGCCGGCATTGATCCGCAGCGATATTTGGACGTGTTGGACGGCAGCACGTTTCGCTCGCCGTGGTATCAAACCAAGGGTGCGGGTATGATCAAACGCGATTTCAGCCCGCATTTTGCGCTCAAACACATGCGAAAAGATTTGGAGCTCATGGCCGCGCTCGCCGAAGAACTCAAGATCCGCCTGCCGGTCACCGAGGCGGTCCGTCATCTCTACGCCGACGCCGAAGACCACGGCAAGGGAGAAATGGACTATTCGGTGATCTTTGCCCATTTGTCCGAATTCGCCTCCCGGATTTCTGTTTGAAACACATGCCGAAACGTCCGTCCGCGGATCACCAACAGCAGCACAAACTTCTCCCACTTCGCCGCGAGGTCCATTTTCTCGGCGATTTGCTGGGACAGGTGTTGATTCATCAAGAAGGCCGGCACGTGTTTGAGGCCGAGGAGCGTATCCGCAAGCTCGCCATTCAAGTCCGGCGCGCATCCCGGTCATCCGATGAGCGACGATTGATCGCGCTGCTTGAGGGATTGGATGTGGAGGCGGCGGTCAACATCATCCGCGCGTTTTCGGTGTATTTCCAACTCGTGAATATCGCCGAAGAGCATCATCGGGCGCGGCGCAAGCGGTACTACGAGAGTCTGCCCGGATTTCATCCGCAGCGCGGATCGCTGGAAGACGTGATCCATCGCTTGCATGCCGCGAAGGTGTCTCCGCAGGCGCTGACGCAACTCACCAAGACGCTCTCGGTGGTGTTGGTGTTGACCGCGCACCCGACGCAAGCGCTGCCTGCGACAATTTTGGCCAAGCACCGCCAAATTTGGAACTGGCTGCTCAAGCGCGAGCTGACGCATCCGACTCTAAAAGAAGAGCGGCGCATCGTGGAAGCGTTGTTCGAGGAAATCTTGAGCTTGTGGCAGACCGATGAGTTGCGCGCCACTCGGCCCACCGTCGAAGATGAGGTGGAACAGGGGCTCTACTATTTGTCGTCGGTGTTGTTCGATGAATTGCCGACGGTGCTGCTGGATTTTCGGCAGGAGGTGGAGCGGGTGTACCGGCGCCGCTTGCCGCTGACACCCATGATCCGATTTGGGAGTTGGATCGGCGGCGATAAGGACGGCAATCCCAATCTGACACACGACGCGGTGCGCAAGTCGCTGTGGCGCTACCGCCAGGCCATTCTGGCGAAATATCTCGAGTCGTTGGAGCAGCTCCAGGAGCGCTTGAGCCAGTCCGATCGCGTGTGCACGGTCGCGCCCACGCTCCTGCGCTCGCTCGCCAGCGACCGGCAGAGTTTTCCGGCGCTCGTGGAATCGATCGAAGCGCGGTTTGCCCAGCAGCCGTACCGCCAGAAACTCGCGTTCATGAGCCACCGGTTGCGGCAGATGTTCCGATATCCGTCGGAAGCCGAGGGCGGCTACGCGACCGCGGATGAATTCTTGCGCGACATCCGGTTGGTGCAGCGCAGCCTCGCCAGCCATGGCGCCGGGCCGATTGCCGAGCATGAAGTGGAGAAACTGGCGTTGCAAGTGGAGTTATTCGGATTTCATTTTGCCAAGTTGGACGTGCGCGATCACAGCAAACGGCATCTGGAAGCGTTTGCGGAGCTCGCGCGGCTGCATGAGCTGGCCGAGTCTGATCCCCGCGAGATGTCCGAAGCGCAGCGTCGGGCTTTACTGGATGATTTGCTCAGCACTCCCCGCTACGTTGAGGTCTCCAAAGCGTGTTCGCCGGAAACGCGGGAAGTGATCCGGACGTTTCAGGTGATGGCGGAGCATTTGGATCAGGTCGATCCGACGGCCATCGACGGCTACATCATCAGCATGACCCATGAGGTCAGCGATGTGCTGACGGTGCTCTGGTTTTTTCAGCAAGCCGATCTGTTCCGGCAGACGACTCGCGGATGGTCAAGCGCGGCGAACATTATTCCGCTATTTGAGGGGATCGAGGATCTGCGCCGCTCGCATGAGATCATGGCCGCGCTGTATGAGCATCCGGTCTACCGGCAGCATTTGAAAGCGCGGGGAGATTTTCAGGAAATCCAACTCGGCTATTCGGATTCGAATAAAGACGGCGGATTTTTCACCGCGAATTGGGAACTCTACCATGCCCAGCGCCGGCTGCACGCCGTGGCGAAAGCGCATCACGTGACGCTGCAGCTCTTCCATGGCCGCGGCGGGACCATCGGCCGCGGGGGCGGGCCGTTGCATCAAACGATTTTATCGCAGCCGCGCGGCACGCTGGAAGGGCGCATCAAGATTACCGAGCAGGGCGAAGTGATCGCGGCCAAGTACGCGAATCCGTTGATGGCCTCACGCAACCTTGAGCTGGTGCTCTCGGCGGTGCTGGAATCGTCGCTGATCGCGCCGAAACTTCCGGCGAAACTGGCGAAGTGGGAAGAATTGGTGGAGGAACTGTCCCAAATCGCCTACGCGCGCTACCGCCAGGTGGTCTATGACGACGAGGATTTCGTCCGATATTTTGAGCAGGCGACTCCGGTTGAGGCCATCGCGAAATTTCGCATCGGCTCGCGGCCGGCCCGCCGCCCGCCTGCGCGCGGCGCGCGGGCAGGCAGTTCGTCGCGCCGGATCGAAGACTTACGGGCGATTCCGTGGGTGTTTAGCTGGGTGCAGAGCCGGCATCTGATCCCGAGCTGGTTTCCGTTTGGGACGGTGGTAGAGCGGTTCTGCGAGGATCGCACCCAAGGGCTGGCGGTGCTGCGGCAGATGTATCAGGAGTTCGCCTGGTTTCACGTGATGGTGGATTTCATCGAGATGAGTTTGGGGATGGCGGACATGCGCATCGCCCGCCAATACGCCGGCTTGGTGAAACCGGCAACGCTGGGACGGCGCATCTTTGAGACGATTCACCAAGAGTACGAGTCCAGCCGCAAGGCGGTGTTGGCGATCACGAATCAACGCGTGCTGCTGGAATCCAATTACGTGCTGCAAAACGCGATCCGCTTGCGCAACCCGTATGTGGATCCGATCAGTTTGTTGCAGGTGCGCTTCCTGCGCGAACAGCGGCGCGGTCGCGCGCAGACGTTGCGGGATCGGGCGCTGTCGCTGACGATCAACGGGATCGCCGCCGGCATGCGCCACACCGGCTAAACCGCCAGGCGCATCGACGTTGCGCTTGACAACTCGTGGTGGTCTCCATAAACTAACCGGTTCTCCTATGACACGTCGCACTCGCGTTCAACGCGTCGCACTCGGATTTCTGGGGATGGGGGCCTTGGCGCTCGTCCTCATGGGGATCCTGCCGCATCAACATGGGCAGGCGTCAACCTCGCACCAACTGCCGACCTGCCGCCTGTGTCGTTTGCAAGAGGGGTTCGCGGCGACCCCAGTCCGCGTCGCAGTGGTGCATCGTGTGGCCCAAACGGTTGTGATTGTGGTTTGCCGCGCGACTGATCGCGTGGTTGCTTCGTGTGTCCTCTCCAGTCCCACTTCTCGCGCCCCACCTGTTGCATAAGTTCCTCGGTTAGTAAGTATCTCTGAGACGCAACGCCGCATTGCGGTGTTGCGAGCGTTCTCAACCCAGGGGAGGATCTTATGCGGTCGTTATCGTGTTTTATCATCGGCATCGTCTGTGCCTTCGTGAGTCCTGGCGTTTGGGCGGACGCGTCGGGGAATGATGTGGTTTTGCTGCGGCAGGAAGTCCGCCGTTTGACCGAACTCGTGCAACAGCTCAATGGCACGGTGCAGGTGCAGCAGCAGCGCATGGTTGAGTTGGAACGCAACGTCGTGCAACAACCATCCCCCGTCTCCGCGGCGCAACCCACCCCAAGCAGTTCGCTTGGCTCGACTTCGGCGGGATTGGGACGGGTTGCCCAATCGGCGAATCCGGAAATCGGCGTCGTCGCGGACATGCTCGGCCAACTCTCGGAAAGTTCGCAGGATGGCAATGGCAACGATAAGCTCAGCGTCCGCGAAATTGAACTGGTCTTCGGCAGTGCGATCGATCCTTACTCGCGATTTGATTCCACGATCACGTTCTCCGATTTCGAGAATCCCGATATTGAGGAAGCCTACATCACGCATTGGGGTTTGCCGGGTGAGATTAAGGCACGGCTTGGGCGGATGCGTCCGAAGATCGGCAAAGCCTCTTCGGTCCACGGCGATATCTTGGACACCGTGGATGAGCCGCTCGTGGTGTCCGAGTACCTCGGCAAAGAAGGGTTGTTCCGGACCGGCTTGGAGCTGTCCGGATTTCTGCCGGTGCCGTGGACGTCGGTCACGCACGAGTGGACCGTCGGCACGATGGAAGGCGGAGTCGGCGAGGGCGGCGCGCTCTTTGGCGAGACGCGGCGGCGTCCATCCTTCTATGCGCATGTGAAGAATTTCTGGGACGTCTCGGATAGCACGAATCTTGAGCTGGGGACCACGTACTTGGTCGGTTCGAAAGATGCCGATGCGCGGTTTGAAGTCAACGCGATCGGGCTGGACGGGACCTTGGTGCATTACATCACGCCGTCCAATAAATTGAAATGGCAGAACGAAGCGTATCTGCAGGATCGCAAAGAGTCCTTCAGCATCGCTGCGGATGGGACGCGGACCGACTTTAACAAAAATCCGTGGGGATTGTACTCGCTGCTAGATTATCGGGTCAGCCCGCGGATTGGCGTCGGGGGACGGTTTGATTTCGTTGAGCCGGTGGATCTTAATCCCGTGACCAAGGCGCGTAATGCGGACACCGCGTGGTCGGGCTATGTCACGTTCTATCAAAGTGAATTTTCCCGATGGCGGTTGCAGTACCGGCATACGAACTTTGCCGCTGGCGGCGATGATAACGCCGTCTTCGCGCAAGGCACGATCGCGATCGGCGTGCACAAGCATCAACTGCAGTAAGCGTGGTGCCACAACCAACCATCATGAGGATTCCAATGAAACGTCTGATGATCTGGATGAGTGTGGGAATGTTCCTGTTGGGTGGCATCGTCCCGAGCGAGGCGGCGCAGCCACTGCACGTCGTCGCCACGCTCTCAACGTTTGGCGACTTGGTCAAGGCGATTGGGGGCGAGAACGTCGAGGTGTACACCGTCGCGTCACCGCGCTTCAATCCGCACTTCATTGAACCGAAACCCAGCGACGTGTTGCGGGTCAAGAAAGCGGACCTGCTCGTGCACGCCGGGTTGGATCTGGAGGCCTGGCGCGGTCCGCTGCTGGATGCGGCGGGTAATCGCGATGTCATGCCGCAAGGATCAAAGCAACTGGATTTGTCGCTTGGAATCCCGCTCTTGGAGGTGCCGGATCATTCGGTCAGCCGTGCGGAGGGCGATATCCATTTGTTCGGGAATCCGCATTACTGGACGGATCCGAACAACGGACGCGTGATGGCGCAGGCGATTTGCGACAAACTCTGCGCGTTGGATCCGGCGCATGAAGCCGCCTATCGCCAGCGTCTGCAAACATGGGTGGGGCGCTTGGATCAATCCCTGTCCGCGTGGCAGGCGCGTCTCCAACCCTATCGGGGGCAGGAGCTCGTCGGCTATCACAATGAATGGCCGTATCTCATGCGGTTTGCCGGGTTGTCCATGCAGTATTTCCTCGAGCCGAAGCCCGGCATTCCGCCGACGCCCAAGCAGATCGAGTTTCTTCAACGGTATGTCACGCAAAAACACATCCGGGCGATCGCGCAGTCCAGCTATCTCGCTCCGGAGGCGGCGCAGGTGTTAGCGAAGCGGACCGGCGCGCATGTCGTCGTGTTGTGCCAGAATGTCCGCGAGCTGCCCGCCTGTTCCGACTATATCTCAACGGTGGAGTATAACGTGAATCAACTCGTGCAAGCGTTGGCCGGATCAGGAGGATAAATGGCCGAGTTTGTCAGTCTCATGCTCAAACCGTTCTTGGCGTGTGTGATCTTGGTCGGCATTCACGCGTACCTGGGGCTGCACGTCATCGAACGCGAAGTGATTTTCGTGGATTTGGCCCTCGCGCAAATCGCCGCGTTGGGCGCGACGATCGGCGTGGTGTTCGGATTCGCGCTGCATTCGACGCAAAGTTATCTCTCGGCGCTGGGATTTACGTTTCTCGGGGCGGTGGTCTTTGCGGTGACGCGATTCCGCAAGCCCCGCGTGCCGCATGAGGCGATCATCGGCATCGTCTATGCGGTGGCGGCCTCGGCAGTCATCTTAGTGTTGAGCCGCGCGCCGGAGGGCGGGGAAGAACTCAAGACCTTGCTCGTGGGACATCTACTATTTGTGGAGTGGCCGGAGTTGCTGAAGATAGCCGCGATTTACAGCGTGATCGGATTCCTCCATTGGCTGGCCCGCCGGCCGCTGCTGCTGATCTCGCAGGATCCGCAACGGGCGTTTGAGCAGGGTCTGCCGGTCCGCTGGTGGGATTTATTTTTCTACGTGACGTTCGGCTTCGTGGTCACGAGTTCGGTGGAGTTGGCGGGCGTGCTGTTGGTGTTCGCGTTTCTCGTCGTGCCATCGGTGTGCGCGGCCTGGCTGGCCGAATCCATCGGCACGCGGCTGATCATTGGATGGGCGCTGGGGGTGGCGACGAGCATGGTCGGCATAATTGCGTCCTACACGTTGGATTTTCCAACCGGAGCCACCGTCGTCTGCACGTTTGGCGTGACGCTCGCGTTGTGCGCCGGTGTTGCCGCCGTGAGACGGGCACATTGATCAATTGACTTTCGAGAGCGCAGCAGGTTAAATAACTTCCATGCGTAGAGCAGGGGGGGCGATCATCTGTTGGATGCTGAGTCTTGCGGGGCTTGGCGTGTGCGTGTATTTGGGATGGATCCATATCGCCCTCTTGCGCGGAGAACTGGTCGGGGGTGCTGCCTGCGGAGCCTCCGGCAGTGCGTTCAACTGTCACATCGTCACCGGCGGGCCGCTGGGCAGTTTCTTGGGGTTGCCGCTCTCACTCTGGGGTCTCATCGGGTATCTCGCCGTCTTCAGTTTGTCCTTCATCGCTTGGCAATTGCCCGACCAAGCCGATACTGCGCTGACCGCCGTCGCTGGCTTGAGTCTCCTGTTTATCTTGATTGATCTCGGTCTCTTGGCGGCGATGATCTGGGTGATTCGGTATTTCTGTCCCTTGTGCCTCTCCACGTACGCGGTGAATCTGGGATTGTTGCTCAGCGCCAAATCCGCTTCGGGCAAACGCTGGAGTGAATTGTTTGGGCGAGTGCCCGCGGCACTCGGCGCGTGGCTGCCCAGGCCGGGTGCTGCGGCGGTGTGGATTGTGTGGGGCGTGGTGCTCACAGGAGCGTTGGGAGTGGTTGGTATTCATCTCTCGACGCTGTTTGTCAGCCAAGGCGCTCCCGGGGTGATCCGCAAGCAGATTGAGCAAAGCTTGCACCAGCAAAAGCCGGTCAGCGTTGATACGGCCGGCGATCCTATGGAAGGGGCCTCCACTCCCACGGTGCGGATTGTGGAATTCAGCGATTTTCTGTGCCCGTCATGCTATCGCGCCGCTCAATTTAATCCGATCGTCCTGGCTGCGCACCGGCAGGACGTGTCCATGACGTTTAAGAATTTTCCCCTCGATATGACCTGCAATGACGCGGTGAAGCGCGTCGTGCATCCGAACTCCTGCCAGATCGCCGCGGCCAGCGAATGCGCGCAGGAGCAGGGGAAATTTTGGGCGCTGCATGACACGATTTTTGCTAAGGGGCCGCAATATCTCGTTGGGAACCTTGAACGCTACGCTATGGCTGCCGGTGTGAATGTGGAGAAGTTTCGGGAGTGCATCCAAAGCGGGCGCGGGCTTGATGCGGTCAAACGCGACATCGCCGAAGCCACGCGGCTGGGCATCACCAGCACGCCGACGTATATCGTCAACGGCTATCCCGTCGCTGGGGTGCTGGTGCCCTCGGTGTTGGAAGAGCTGATTCAAGCGGCCAAAGAATCCGGGTCGTAACAACGGAGAAGTGGCATGGCGACACTGGCAGTCGGAGATCGGGCGCCGGCGTGGACGCTGCAGGACACCTCAGGCACGACCGTGAAGCTGTCCGAGTTGAAGGGGCGCAAGGTCGTCCTCTATTTTTATCCGAAGGACGACACGCCAGGATGCACCAAAGAAGCGTGTGATTTTCAAGCCTCGCTGGCCCAGGTGACCCGGGCTGGGGCGGTGGTATTCGGCGTCAGCTGCGATGACCTGAAGTCGCATCAAAAGTTTTCGGAGAAATTTCACCTGACGTTTCCGTTGTTGAGTGATCCGGACGCCGGCGTCTCGAAAGCGTACGGCGTGTACAAACAGAAGTCCATGTATGGACGCACGTACTGGGGGATTGAACGTACCACCTTCCTCATTGATGAGCAAAGCCGCATCGCGAAGATCTTCCCGAAAGTCCGCGTCGAAGGGCACGCGCAAGAAGTCCTTGCGGCGCTCAAGCGCGCGCCGACGGCGACCGAGGCGGGTACCACAGCGTAAGCTCCGGTTGCCGAAGGGAGTGCCGGAGCCGAGAGGCGACGGCCCATTGGATCCCCGGGTCGTCGAAGGGCTGGGGTTCTTCAACCATCACCAGTTTTTCCAATCCCATGAAATCTTGGAAGAGGTCTGGAAAGACACGACCGGCCGCGACAAGGATTTTTACAAGGGGTTGATCCAGGCCGCGGTGGCGTGTTATCACTGGTCCAAAGGCAACCGGCCCGGCGCGCTGACGCTGGCGCGCTCCGCCGCCAATTATTTAAAACGGTATGAGCCATCATATCTGGGGATTGATGTCGCGACATTCGTGCGGCAGTTCACCGAGATCTTTCAATGGTTGCGGCGCCACCGCCTCAAGTACGATGCGCATCTCGTGCCGAAAATCCGCTGGTAATAGCGGGGCAGGTTAGACCGAATACGACGGGCAGAGATCTTTGCCGACGGGGCACTCGCGGCAGAGCGGGTTCTTGGCTTTGCAGATCGCGCGGCCGTGCGCGATCATGCGATGGCCGAACACGGTCCATTGGGTGTTTGGAACGAGTTTCATGAGGTCTTGCTCAATCTTGTTGCGGTCAGTCTGCGTCGTCAATCCCATCCGTTGGCTCAACCGTATGACGTGTGTATCGACGACGACGCCTACCTGCACGCCAAACGCGTTGCCCAGGACGACATTCGCGGTTTTGCGGGCGACGCCGTGCAGGGTCAGCAAATCCTCCATGCGGTTGGGAACCTTGCCTCCAAACTCATCGACGAGAGTTTGGCAGGCGGTCTTGATGCTCTTGGCTTTGTTGCGATAGAAGTTGACCCGCGAGAGATCCTGCTCGAGTTGCGCCAGCGGAGCCGCGGCGTAGTCGCGGGCCGTCTTGTATTTGTTGAACAGGTCCGGTGTGACTTTATTTACGAGCACATCAGTGCACTGGGCGGACAGAATCGTCGCCACGAGCAATTCAAGCGGATTGGTATACGTCAGCGAACACGTCGCCTTGGGATACGCGCGGGCCAGCGTTTTGAGGATGGGGCCGATGCGGGTGTGCGGCGAGGCAAGTTTGGCACTCATGGCGGCAATATTCTAACATAGGCGCTTGGCTTCACGATTGCAATCCCTCCTGCGTGCCGGTACAATACGGTTGATCCTCGGATGACGCTTCCGCAATGGCGCTAGCCCACACGCTCACTGAACGACGCAAGTTGCTCCGCGTGGATTTGTCCAGCCGCGTGGAGTTGGATATGCTCTCGATCCCGCGCCGCCTGAACGCTGATTCCATTAATTTCAATGAAGGCGGCATGTGCGTGCGGGTGCAGGAAGCCCTCGAAATCAGCTCGCAAGTCCGCATGCGGCTGTTCGCGCAGTCGCTGACCCGGCCGCTGGAATTCGGCGGGCGCGTCGCGTGGGTCATTCAGCGCTTGGATCTGCGGGACATTCCGCCCTTTCTCTACGATGTGGGTGTGGAGTTCGTGAATCCGCCGGCCCGCTTGCGCGCGTTTGCCTCGCGCATCGGCGTTGCCATGAAAACCGTGTCGCGTCCTATCAAACCGTCGCTGCAGCCCTTCCATGTGCAAAATCGTTGTTACACGCCGCGCGTCGCCCGGGAGTCATCGCTGCAGGGCTCCTGGCATTTGGTGGTGCTGGTCGAGGGGGCGCCGTGTTTCAGCGGCCGGTATGCGTCCGAACGGGACGCGCTTCAGGCATGGGAACAGTTCAAACGGCGCACGACGACCATCAGCCGCGGAAGCGGAGTCCAGCGACGAGCCAGCAGAAAGGAAACCAGCCGATGATTTCGATTGAGACGCAATTTTCGATTTTCTTGGATAACCGACCGGGGGCGCTGGCCCGCACGTGCCAGGCGCTGGCCAAAGCGGGCATTAATGTGATGTCCTTGTCCATTTCGGATACCGTGGATTATGCGGCGATCCGGATGGTCGTCAGCGACGCGAAGCAAGCCGGCCAAATCCTCAAGCAACTGCACGGCACGGTGCATGAGCGCCAAGTGGTGTTCATGGATATCTCGAATAAGCCGGGCGTGCTGGGCAAGATCGCCGAAGAGCTCGCCTCCGCCGGGATTAATATTGAATACGCGTACTGCACGTCCTCCGCGAAACAAGAGCGCGGCAATTTGGTGTTGCGGACCAGCGATATCGAAGGCACCATCAACGCGTTGAACGAAATCTAACGGGTCGTCGATCGCCGATCCATTCGTGAGAGATCCCGCCCACTTCTCGTGATGCAAGCCGTCGTGTTTCGCGCGCATGGGGGACCTGACGTCCTCGAGGTCGCCCAGGTTCCCGCTCCGACTGTCGGCCCCGGCGAAGTCATCGTGCGGGTGAAGGTCTGCTCGCTGAATCACTTGGATGTGTGGATCCGCCAGGGGATTCCGGCGTATCAGATTCAACTGCCGCATATTTCCGGGTGTGATGTGGCGGGCGTGGTGGACCAGGTTGGGCCGGACGTGACGACGGTCAAGACCGGCGAGGCGGTGTTTATCGCGCCGGGCTTGAGCTGTTTTGCGTGCGAGTGGTGCCGGCGCGGCGATGATAATCTCTGCTCATCCTATGGGATTTTCGGGGCCAAGACCGACGGCGGCTACGCCGAATATACCAAAGCCAGCGCGAGTGATCTCATGCTGATTCCCGCGGGGGTGAGCATGGAGGAGGCGGCGGCGTTTCCGTTGGTGTTTCTCGCGGCCTGGCACATGTTGATGGGACGCGCCAAGTTGCAATCGGGCGAGACCGTGTTGGTGCATGGGGCGGGCAGCGGCATCGGCCATGCGGCGGTCCAAATCGCCAAGCTAGCCGGGGCGACGGTGTATGCCACCGTCGGATCGGATGCGAAAATTCCCAAGGCCAAAGCGCTGGGCGCGCATGAGGTGATCCAGTATCAACGCGAGGACGTCGTGGCGCGCATTCACGCGTTGACCGGCCGTCGAGGGGTGGATGTGGTGTTTGAGCATATCGGCCCGCAGACCTGGGAGGCGAGTCTGAAAGCGCTCGCGAAGGGCGGGCGGCTGGTGACCTGCGGCGCGACCTCAGGCCCGAGCGTGCCGCTGGATTTGCGCTACGCGTTTTCGCGCCAGTTGACGATCTTGGGTTCGATGATGGGCACGCGCGCGGAGTTGGCGACGGTGACGAAGCTGATCGGCGAGCGTAAACTAAAACCACTTATTGATACCGTGTTTCCGCTGGCTCAGGCCCGCGCGGCGCAAGAACGCATGCTCAACCGCGACGTCTTCGGCAAATTACTGCTCAGACCCTAATGCGGAGGGGACATTCGTTAGAGGATCGTAGGTGGTGTACGCGAACACATCAAGAGACGTGGCGATTAGGGAGGAGAGAATGGGATTTCGTTTGATTCCAAAGGAAGAGTCGTTTTTCGATCTGTTTGAGAAGCAGGCAGGCGTGCTGGTGGCGGCGGCGGAGCGGTTGGTGGAGGCCACGGAACGGTTTGAGACCGTCGCCGAGAATGCCAAGCGCTTGGAACGGTTGGAGCATGATGCGGATCAGCTCACGCATGAGCTGATCGAGCGGCTCAACCGCACGTTCATCACGCCGCTGGATCGCGAGGACATCCATCAGCTGGCCTGTGCCCTGGATGATGTGTTGGATTTAATGGAAGCGGTGACGGAACGGTTTATTCTCTTTAAAGTTCGCCACATCATGCCGCCAGCCAAAGAAATCGCCAAGGTGATCCAACAGCAAGTCCAACAAATCCATCAAATCATGCCGAAGCTGCGGCATTTGCGGCATGAACAGATCATGGCGCATTGCATCGAGATCAACCGCTTGGAAAACGTCGGCGACCGCCTGCTACGGGACGCCCTCGCGGTGCTCTTTGACGGCCATCCGGATCCCATCGAGGTCATTAAGTGGCGCGAACTGTATGAGCTGCTGGAAACCGCCACGGACAAATGCGAGGACGTCGCCAACACGATTGAAGGCATCGTCCTGAAGAATGCCTAGAATCTAATGCCGCAGGGATTCTGGCACGACGTCCTGGCCATCTTAAGCCAGCCCTATATCGCGCTGATCGTCCTGGTCGCGCTCACGTTTGATTTCATCAACGGGTTCCATGACGCCGCGAATTCCGTGGCGACCGTCGTGTCCACGCGGGTGCTGCGGCCGTTTGCGGCGGTGTTTTGGGCGGCGTGGTGGAATTTCGTCGCGGCGTGGTTCTTCGGCGTGCATGTGGCCAACACCGTTGCCAAGTGGGTGGATAAGACGTACGTGACGCCCGAAGTCATCCTCGCAGGATTATTGGGCGCGATTGCCTGGGATTTGATCACCTGGCGATTCGCCCTGCCCACCAGTTCCTCGCACGCGTTGCTGGGGGGCTTCGGCGGGGCGGCCGTGGCCTTCGCGGGCAAATGGCACGGGGTGGTGAAAGAGGACAAGCTGTGGCAGACGGTGGGATTTATCGTCATCGCCCCGCTGATCGGGTTGTTGCTGGGGTTGCTCTTTGTCATTGCGGTGATGTGGATCTGCCGCCGGATGACGGTGACGCGGGTGGATAAAACATTTCGAGTCGTGCAGCTGGGTTCGGCTGCCGCGTACAGTTTAGGGCACGGCACCAACGATGCCCAGAAAACGATGGGGATCATCGCCGCCTTGCTGTACGCGAGCGTTTGGAAAAATCAGCAGGCGGCTTTTCAGAGCGGCCAAGCGCATTTTCCCTTTTGGATTGTGTTGGTCTGTCATTTGGCCATTGGCCTTGGCACCATGGCCGGCGGCTGGCGAATTGTGCGCACGATGGGCATGCGCATCACAGCGCTGCGTCCGTACAGCGGCGCGTGCGCGGAATCCGCCGCGGCCGTCTCCTTGTTTACGTCTGCGCGGTTGGGAGTGCCGGTGAGCACGACGCATGCCATCATGGGCGCGATTATAGGCGTGGGATCGGTGCAGCGGCTCTCCGCCGTTCGCTGGGGGGTGGCGCGCCAAGTCGTGTGGGCGTGGGTGCTGACGATTCCGATGTCGGCGCTGATGGCTGCCTTGATGTTTTATCTCGTGAATCTCTTACCGCATCCGGTCGTGACCTTCTAGCGTAACTGCTGTTTTAACAATAGGATAACCGAGTTTCGTTCGCCGGAAGATCCAGGCGGAAGCGGTGGTGACCATTGAACCCTCGGGCTTCACAGGGACCTGCGCGATCAGGTATACTCTTACGGTATGGCAAAGTGAACAGTGTTGACAACCCGAAAGGCCCCACATAAGCGTGGGGGAAAGGCAAACTCAGCGAAAGCTGGGGACGCAAAGCCTCCGGCCCTCCCTCCGACACGGAGAAGGGTAGCGGGGTTGCCGGCCGATGGCCGTTATCGTGTCAGGGAGTCTATGTCGACACGAGTTCTCAGGACTTTCGAGAGCTCGTGTTTTTTTTGTTGCCTGTGTGAAGAACAACGGGAGAAGCGCATGCGCAAGCCGCACGTTCGTGGTCGCAAGGCCCAACAGCAACGCGGCGTGGTATTGATGGCGTGTTACGGCTTCGTGGTGCTGTTAAGTGTCCTTGGCTCGACGTTACTCATGCGCTCCTTTCATGAGTACCAGGCCAGTCAACTGTCGGAGGGACGGGTGCGCGCACTCTTTTTATCTGAGGCCTCTGTGGACCAGGCGATTACTCAATTGCGTGCGGGCACGACCACTGATATTAGCAGCACGACCTTGGGTGGGGGCACCTACTCGGCGCAGATTTTGGACTCCTCGGAAATGGCCGGGTTGGGGGTTTTCGATTACGTGATTCAGGGCCATGGCATCTATATCGGGAGTCAACGCAACCTCCAGGTCCGGATGATCCTCACACCCCAGTCGGTGTTCCAGTACCCCCTATTTGGTGATCACAGCGTGGAGCTCAAAAAATGGGCGTTCACCGATAGTTACAATTCGAGCCTCGGTCCGTACGATCCGAACGCTCCTGGTCAGAAAGGGACCATTGCCACGAACAATACGACTTCCGAGAGCGTCGAGTTGGAACAGGGAACCGTGGTCAATGGCCAGGTCGTGGTCGGCCCGGGGCTGTCGGACCCGAGCACGGCTGTGAGTACCGATGGCACGACGATCATCACCGGCACCCCGCCGATCGTGTGCGCCACACAAACGCTGATCGTCGCGCCCGTCGATACGAGCGGGATGTCCTGTGATGCTGATTTCAACCTCCCGAAGGATGCGACGTTTACGTTTGACGAAAGCCACAGCCCCTACTGCTACAACAAACTCAAGGCGGATAAGGGTTCGGTGATCCAGGTGTCTGGCAACGTGCAGGTCTATGCGAGCCAGGTGGATTTTGACAAGAACCTCAGTGTCAATGTCACGGGCACCCCCCCGCAATTCCTCCTGTACATCTATGGCACGCATGATGTGGTGATCGATAAGGACGGCACCTTCGTCGGAGCGATTTACGCCCCCCAAGCCGAGGTTCGGCTGAAGAAACAGGTCGATTTCTACGGCGCGCTCCTGGCCGATGAGGTCACAATCGATAAGGAGAGTAAGTTCCACTATGACGAAGCGTTGACCAATGTGGGGCCCACCGGTTCGTATGATGTGGCGGTGAAGGAGTGGCATGAGTTGAACTAAGTGGAACTTCTCGAGACGTATGAAAAGGTAGGACAACACCATGTCAAAGACCAGGCTACAGAGAGGGGAGCGCTCGATACCTCGCCATCGCAGGCGAAAGATTCCCGGCTTGACCCTCGTGGAACTGTTGTGCGCGATCATCGTGTTTGTGATCGCGGGGGTTGCGGTTCTGGGCGCGTATCAATCCTCCTTTCGGCTGGTGGAAGCCAGCCAAACTAACACCATCGCCATGAATGATCTGCGCGATATGACCGAACGGATCAAAGACACCGCATTTAGTGTGCTCACCACGAATTTTCCAAACGGAACCGCCAATGGTCCGGCTGCCAATCTCTACAGCACGATCGTCGGCGGCTATACCTTGAGCCAGGAATCGATCACCGTGACGTATCCGGTGCTTGGCGTGGATCCGTTGGAGTTGATTGTGCAGGTGACGTGGGTGGTCGGCGGGCGTTCGTACACGCGGAGTTTATCAGTGAAGCGGACCAGTTCAGTCTAGGGGGTCCCACACGTGATGTGGCGGAATCAGCGCGGGTTTACGTTTGTGGAAACGATGGTGGCCAGCGGGATCCTGCTGGCCTTAAGTTCCATGACGTTAATGTGGATGATGGGGGGTGCTGATTTGTGGTGGACGACCAATACCCAGAGCGAGTTGCGAACCAACGTGCAACTGGCCACCTTCCGCCTAGAGCAGGATCTGCGCAATGGCACGCGCACCTCGGTGCTGGTGCCCTCACCAAACGTGGTGATTCCCGCCCCGCCGAACAACACCAGCCTGACGTTGTATCTGCCGACGGATCTCGACGGCAATCTCCTGATCATCGATGCTAACGGCAACACCGAGTGGAGCGTGACGCCGGTTCAATATACCTATAATGCCGGGGCGAAACAGCTTCTGCGAACGGCCGGCGTCGTCCAAACGGTCATCGCCAATGATGTGCAGGCGGTGTCGTTTAATGACGTCACCTCCGACGCCACGTTATCCACGCGGCATGTGAAAATCACGCTGACGCTCCAAAAAAAGACACCACAAAACCGAACGGTCACGGCGACCGCGGTGTCCGTCGTGAAGTTACGCAATTGAAGCACAGGAGGTGGACGATGATGAACCGACGCGGGCAAAGCTTGTTGATGGCCTATGTGGCCGTCGCGGCGCTGACGGTGTTGGGGGGCGCGCTGTTAAATAGCGGCTACAACACCTATCGGCAAAGCCGCATCGACCAGCTACAAAGCGATGCGTTCTATCTGGCAGAAGGCGGCATGGAGGACGGGATTCGGCAACTCCTCCAGGGCGTCGCGAATTTCCAGATTAGTCCCACCGCGTCGAGCTGGGGACCCTCCGTCACTACCTTTGCGGCGTCCACGGATTTTCCCGGCGGCGCCACGGCCTCGACGACCGTCACAGAAATCAGCCCGGGGCAGACGACCGTGACCCAACCGGATGGGACGGTGGTGTTCACAAAGATGTATCGGATCACGACGACCGCGCAGCATCCCCTGAATCCCACAACGACCATCACCCTCAATCAAATGATCAATCGCCGCATCATTTACACGTTCCAGCATGCGATTTTCTACACGGGCGATTTGGAGTGGTTGCCGGGGCCGAACATGACGCTCTCCGGTAACGTCCACAGCAATACGGATATGTATCTGGGAGCCAACACGTCCTTGACGGTCGACACGATCTCGCTGCATGCGGCGGGCAAAATTTACAACAAGCGCAAAGACGACGGCACCATCCCGCCGGGGGTCGTCCAAATCAAAAATGCGCTCACCGGAAATTTTGTGGCCATGAATGGGTATGACAGCACGGCGGCCGATTGGACCACCGGCGCCATTACCAAATGGGGCGGGACCGTTGAGAGCGATGTGCATGGCATCACCCAGCTCGCGGTGCCGACGGTGGGATCCACCCAGCCGGGCGGGTTTTACGACACCAACGCCGGGCTCAAAGTCAACAGCGATGGCAACGCGATCACCATCACCAAAAATGGCGTGGTGCTGAATCAAGGCACCGATCTGCCAAACAACACGGTGACCGTCGCCAACACCTTGTACAATTTCCGCGAGGCGAAGTGGATCCAAACGCTCAGTATCGACATGAAAAAACTCGCCGGCTACAATAACCCCGCGGATCCCTCACCGACGTTTCCTAATCAGCTGCCGGCCAACGGCCTGCTGTACACATCGGCCACCAACACCGGCACCAGCGAGCCGGCGGTCCGGTTGAAAAGCGGTTTGCAAATCTATCGCACCGGCGGGTTGACGGTGGTCACCAATGATCCGGTCTACGTGCAGGGCGATTACAACACGGTCAGCAAGCAGCCGTGCGCCGTCATCGGGGACGCGGCGAATCTCCTGTCCAACAACTGGAACGATGCCAACAGCAGCAACTCCAACCTGAACGCGCGCACCGCGACGAACACGACCGTGGATCTGGCGTTTATCGCGGGGATTAAACCCACAGCCGGCAGCCAGTACAGCGGCGGGCTGGAAAACTATCCGCGGCTCTTGGAGAACTGGTCGAGCAAAACCTTAACCATCAGCGGATCGTTTGTATCGCTGTGGAACAGCGCAATCGCCACGGGCAACTGGGTGTATGGCAGTCCGTACTACACCGCGCCCACTCGAAGCTGGAGCTATGACAGCTCCTTCTCCTCGGGGAATCTGCCGCCCTTTACGCCGATGGCGGTGGATATGACGACTGGAGCGTGGTGGAAGCAATAACGGATCGTGCGGTGGAGGGAACCCGTGCGGCTCTCATAGAGCGCGCCTGAAATCTTCCACCACAGTCTCCCCGCCTCGACGGGGCGAGGACGCCAGGCGCGTGGCTTGACGCCGTCGTTCTGCTCCGCTAAGCTACCTCCGTACTCATTCCCGCCGTCCCCTCAAGGAGGTGTTGTATGTCCCTGCACGGCAAACGGGTCGCCATGCTCGTCGAAGATCTCTATCAAGATCAAGAAGTCTGGTATCCGTATTACCGTCTGCGAGAAGCCGGCGTGTTGGTGACGCTGGTGGGTACGAATAAGAAAGACTATAAGTCGAAATTTGGCTACCCGATCACTGCGGATACGACAGCCGAGAAAGTCAACGCGTCGCAGTTTGACGGTGTGATCGTGCCCGGCGGCTACGCCCCGGATATCTTGCGTCGGTTTCCGGAGGTGCTGCGATTTGTGCGCCAGATGCACCAGCAGGGCAAACTGATCGGCGCGATTTGTCATGCGGGCTGGGTGCTGGTGTCGGCCGATGTCTTGAAGGGCAAGACCGCCACCTGCTTTTTTGCCATCAAGGACGATGTCATCAATGCCGGGGCCACATACGTGGATCGGGACGTGGTGCGTGACGGTAATCTGATCACGGCACGCAAGCCCGACGACCTGCCGGCGTTCATGCGCACGTGGCTGGCGGCATTAGCTGAGCGCCCACCGCGCTCGGCGCAGCTCACGCCATCGAGGCGTGGGCGGAGTGCCGAACATGCGCATGTTCGGCCATTCCGCGGCAGCCCTGATGGCAGCCGCTTCAGCCGAACACCCGCCGCCGCTTCCCCACGCGCTCGCAAACCGCAATCCGCCGACGTCCGCTAAACCTGTTCCCTCAATCGCCCCCGCGCTGCAGCGCTGGTACGGACTCTCCGGTCGCGTCGCGCTGATCACCGGGGCCAGCCGGGGCCTTGGGGCTGCCATGGCCATCGCCTTAGCGCAGGCCGGGGCGGATGTGATTCTCTGGGCCCGTCAACGCGCGCATCTGGCCGAAACGGATCGAGCCATCCGGCGATTGGGGCGCCGCACGCTACTGCAAGGCGTCGAGGTCACCCGTCCGGCCGCGGTTCGTCAGGCGATCCGCCGCGCCATCCAGCGCTTCCACCGTCTGGATATCCTCGTGAATAATGCCGGCGTCTGGGGCGGGGATCCGTTTGCGACACTCACCCTCAAGACCTGGCGCACGGTGCTGGAGACGGATCTTGTGAGTCTGTTTGCCGTCAGCCAAGCGGCAGCGCCCGCGATGATCCGTCGGGGCTATGGCAAAATCATCAACGTCAGTTCGACATCTGGGATTTTGAGCCTGCCGGAAGGGGCGGCCTATGGGTCCGCGAAAGCAGCCGTCATCCATCTCACGCGTATCATGGCGCGCGAATTGGGGCCGCGTGGCATTCGCGTCAACAGTATTGCCCCCGGGTTGTTTCGCACGGACATGACCGCCGATCTCTTCGACGATCGGGCATGGATTGCCAAGCGCAAAGGACAAATTCCGCTGCGACGATTTGGAGAGCCGCCGGACTTGGCCTCCACCGTCGTGTTTTTGGCTTCGTCCGGTTCGGACCATGTGACTGGCCAGACGCTGGTAGTCGATGGCGGCGCCGTCCTGACCATCGGCGGTTAGCCGCTGGCCACGCCTGCGGACTCCACCTCGCCGCACCGCTCCGGATTCCCCAGCGAGGAATCCGTCGCTCCGCGCCGTTGTTCGCCAAATTCAAAGATCCAAGTGGACCGTGCTGCTCACAACGGCGAGGTGCATCTCGGTGGATCCTCCGGCGTGTCCACTAGATGCGTCACCCGCGGCCAGCGGCCTGTCGAGTGGCGAGGAGGGCAAGAAGTTTGTGAGCCGCACGTCGGAATTTTGAGCGGGCACGGTGCCGAGCGTTTAGCGAGGCGAGCGAAAAATTCCGTCGAGCGCAGGCCGCCACGCTGGGGCGGCCCAGCGATGCGGCGAACGAAGCTTCTTGCCCGACCCTGTCGAACTTGACAATTTTTGTCAGCTATTTTATACTCGTGGGTGTGAGGCAACAATGAGGCTTTCCACGCGTTCAACTTATGGGATGCGCGCGATGGTCGAGCTAGGCTTGACCACGCGTCGGCATCCCGTTTCTGTTTCGCTGATCGCCAAGCAGCAGGAACTCTCCGTGGCCTATTTGGAGCAGCTGCTGCATCGGCTCAAAAAGCGCGGATTGGTCGCCAGCGTGCGTGGTCCCAAAGGAGGCTACGTCCTGGCCAAGAATCCCGACCAGATCAGCGTGGGGGATATTGTGGGTACGCTCGACGGCGTGGCTGAGGCTCCCAACGGCACCCGCAAGGGGAAAGAACACCAACATGCCCAGCGGATTGCCCATGCGGTGTTTCATTGTGTCCATGAACGGTTGGCGAACGCGTTGGATGAAGTCACGTTGAAGGATCTCTGCGATGAAGTCCGCGAGGATGCAGACGAAGCGCTCGCGCATCGCTACGTGTTTCACATTTAAGATGGAGTCAGTCGGCACGAAACGTCAAATCCGGATGCAAATTGTTCAGCGGTTGGCAACACAAACGAAGGAGGATCGACGTCGGAAGAGTGAAGCGATCTGGCGCAAGCTAGCTCGTCTGGCGGTGTTTCGGCGGGCCAAGACGGTGTTGTGTTACGTGGCCCTGCCTTATGAGGTTGACACGTGGTCATTTCTGCAACGCATGTTGGAACAGGGCAAGCGAGTCGTGGTGCCTCGGGTTCAGGGACGTCGGTTGGCGCTCTCGGAGGTCCGGGATCTCACACGAGATCTGGCTCCAGGAGCGTTTGGGGTGTGGGAGCCGAAGCCGGCGACCACCCATCCCGTGAGTCCGAAGGCGCTGGATGTCGCGCTCGTGCCGGGTCTGGCGTTTGACCGACGCGGTCATCGGCTGGGCCATGGCTGGGGGTATTTTGATCGTTTGTTGAGTCGCGTACCGGCGACGACCCGAACGGTCGGCCTATGTTTTCGGTTCCAACTGCTGGATCACCTGCCCACCTCTCCGCACGATCACGCCGTCCAGACCGTACTTGCCGCCTAACCGATTCTGCGCCTAACATCTAGGGGCGCAGCGTCGCGCACGACACGCTATCGCGCAAGGGGGCGAGATCGCCATGGGTGTCCGCCCCCGCCGCGATGACATGAGGTGACATGAGCATGGTCCCGTTTCTCATCAGTCTGGTTGTTGGAGCTGTGACGTTTGGCGTCGGCTTCTGGCTGCGCACGATGATGGGGCGCACTCAACTGGCCAACGCCGAGCTGAAAGCCAAGCAACTCATGGAGGAGGCCGGCAAGCAAGCCGAATCCATGCGCAAGCAAGCGCAGATCGACGCCAAAGATCAACAGTTGGTCTTGCGGCAGGAATTTGAAGACAAGACGAAAGATCGGCGCAATGAGCTGGGGCAGATGGAAAAGCGGCTGCACCAGCGCGAGGAGTCCATCGACCGCAAATTGGAGACGTTTGACCGCAAGGAAAAAGAGTTGAATGACCGGTTGAAGCAGGCGGGGACTCGTGAGCAAGGCCTGCAAGGCAAAGAGGATCAGCTGAGCCGCTTGATCGCCGAGGAAAACGAACGCCTCAAGACCGTCTCGGGCCTGACGACCGACCAAGCCAAGCAACAATTGTTGTCCCGCCTGGAACAAGACTGCCGGGCGGAGTCGGGCATGGTCATCAAGCGCGTCGAAGAGGAGACGCGCAAAGACGCTCAGCAGCTGTCCAAGAAAATCCTCATCGACACCATGCAGCGGTGCGCGGCCGAGTTTTCCGTGGAGTCCACCACCGCGGCTGTGCAACTGCCAAGTGAAGACATGAAAGGCCGCATCATCGGCCGCGAAGGCCGCAACATCAAGGCCTTCGAGTTGGCGACCGGGGTGGATTTGATCGTCGACGACACGCCGGATGTGGTGACGCTGTCCTCGTTTGACATGATGCGCCGGGAAGTCGCGAAAGTGTCGCTGGAACGGCTCATGTCCGACGGGCGCATTCACCCGGCGCGCATCGAAGAGGTGGTGGGCAAAGTCAAAAAGGAATTTGACCAGCTCATCCAGCAAGAAGGCGAGAAGACGCTGAATGAACTCAACCTCACCGGTGTCCATCAGGAAATGGTGAAGTTGTTGGGGCGGCTGCGGTTTCGGACGAGCTACGGCCAAAACTGCTTGCTGCACCTCAAAGAATCCGCGCACATCTGCGGCATGATCGCCGCAGAGCTAGGGTTAGATCAGCGCCTGGCCAAGCGGTGCGCGCTGTTTCATGACATCGGCAAAGCCGTCAGCCACGAAATCGAAGGGCCGCATGCGCTCATCGGCGCGGAACTGGCCAAGCGCTACGGCGAGCCGCCGGAAGTGGTGCACTCCATCGAGGCGCACCACGAGGATGTGCCACCGTCGAATGTCTACGCTGTGCTGACGATTGTGGCGGATTCCATCAGCGGCTCACGGCCCGGCGCGCGCGGCGATACGCTGGAAGCGTATGTCAAACGGTTGCAGACGTTGGAGACGATGTGTGATTCATTCAAGGGTGTCGAGAAAGCCTACGCGATCCAGGCCGGCCGCGAGGTGCGCGTGATTGTCCAGCCGGATAAAGTGACCGACCTTGAGGCCATTGCGCTGGCGCGAGAGATGAAGAAAAAAATCGAAACCTCCATCGAATTTCCCGGCCAAATCAAAGTGACCGTGATTCGCGAAACCCGCGCGGTGGAGTACGCCCGATAACCTGATGAAAGCGCTCTTGATTGGCGATGTGATCGGGCGGCCCGGCCGGGTGGCGATCGAGCGCTTGGTCGTGCCGTTGCGCGAAGAGCTGCAAATCGACTTGGTAGTGGTCAATTGCGAAAATGCCGCCGCCGGGGCCGGGGTGACGCCTTCCGTCGCTGACGAGCTCTTTGCCTCGGGGGTGGATGTGCTCACCTCCGGCAATCACGTGTGGCGCAAGAAAGAGGCGCTGGAGCTGCTCAGGCTCGATCATCGCGTGTTGCGTCCCGCGAATTATCCGGACACGGCACCGGGTTCCGGGTCGACGATCATCGAAACGCTCTCCGGTTTGAAAGTGGGCATCCTCAACGTGCAGGGACGGGTGTTCATGGAACCGGTGGTCAGCTGTCCGTTCCGGTGCGCCGACAAAGAACTGGAACGGCTGCGGTTGGTCACGCCGATGATCATCGTCGATATCCACGCCGAGGCCACCAGCGAAAAAGTCGCCATGGGGTGGTATCTCGATGGCAGAGTCTCCTGTATTTTTGGGACGCATACGCATATCGCCACGGCGGATGAGCGGATTTTGCCCAAGGGCACGGGATTTTTGACCGACGTGGGCATGACCGGGCCGTATGATTCGGTGATCGGCCGCGAAACGCAGCCGATCCTTGAGCGATTCCTGACCGGTCTTCCGACGAGAGCTGAAGTCGCAGAGGGCAACGTGCAACTGCACGCGCTCCTCGTCGACATCGATGCCAAGACCGGCAAAACGACGCACCTCGAGCGGTTATCACGCGTGTTAGATGATGTCATCCATGGCGCAGGCCGCGACTAATCCCCTAACGACGCAGACCCCGCCCAAGGCGCTCACCGTCGGGGAAGTGGTGCTCCACATCCGCTCGCTCATCGAGCAGTGCTTTCCGCTTCCGTTGTGGATCGAAGGCGAACTCTCCAACTGCAGCTACGCGGCCTCCGGGCATATCTATTTTAGTTTGGTGGATGAGAAGCAAACTGACCGGTTCGGCCAGCGGCTGGTGCTGCCTGGCGCGTTTTTCCGCAACGCCAATCAACATCTGAAATTTAAACTCACCGACGGGCTGAAAATTCTCTGCTATGGCGAGATCACCACGTATGAATCGCGCGGGCAGTATCAATTGCGCGTGCTGCGGGTTGAGCCGAAAGGAATCGGGGCATTGCAGTTGGCGTTTGACCAGCTGAAAAAACGGCTGGCGGCCGAAGGCCTGTTCGAAGACACTCGCAAACGGCCCATTCCCTCCATGCCGAATCGCATCGGCTTAATCACGTCACCGCATGGCTCGGCGATTCACGACATGGTCAGCAAGCTTCGCGGGCGGTTTGATGTCATCATCCTTCCGGCAAAAGTGCAGGGGGAGGGAGCCGCCCAGGAGATCGCGCAGGCGATCGAGACGGCGAATCGCCTCCGGATTGCGGATGTGCTGATCGTTGGGCGCGGAGGCGGCAGCGTCGAAGATTTATGGGCGTTCAACGAAGAGCCGGTGGCGCGGGCGATGGCCC
>OBEQ011650625.1_pt1 | contig 28388 bp, 21 predicted proteins | sample 1670901 | NCBI WGS metagenome assembly OBEQ01 (sample SAMEA104232315, study PRJEB22302) | groundwater metagenome | biome: forest; feature: aquifer; material: groundwater | place: USA | collected 2011-08-07 | depth 5.4 m
CCATAAAATACCTCCACCAGCCTCTTTTTGCAAAATATTTGTGACACAGTAGAATTAGACTCCACCCGGATATTCCGGGTAACTTTCATGGGGTAAAATAAATGTTGGAGCGTACTTCGGGGCTATTTTTATCACGCTCGCAAAGCTAATTGCGAATTGGCCGTATCCGGTTTGGGTACGGTAAAGTTTATGCTGCGTTGGTTACACGGAATCGGGAATCAGGTCTGGATTTCCGGTGTAAAGCCGTGGCGCATGGAGTTCTCGGTTATGCAATAAGGATCCGCGAAATGCAGCAGATATCCAGGCCCCCCTGCCTTGGTACCCAGGCCACTGTGGCCGAATCCCCCGAAAGGCTGCCGATCGACCAGGGCGCCGGTGGACCCCCGGTTGATATACAGGTTGCCCACCCGGAAGCGCCCACGCGCCGCCTCGATATGGCTGGGACTGCGGGTGAAAACCGCGCCGGTGAGCGCGAACGGAGTGGCCGCGGCCAACTCCAAGGCCTGATCGAAGTCCTTGGCCTTGATCACCGCCAGCACCGGACCGAACAATTCCTCCTGCATCAGGCGGTGTCCCGCACTCTCCACCGCAAAGATGGCCGGAGCCACGTATTGCCCGCCCTGCGGCGCTCGGCCGTGGTACAGCAACGTCGCGCCCGGTCCGGGGTCAGCGATGACCGCGTCCAGGCGCGCCCGCGATTCCGCGTCGATCACCGGACCCAGATCGCAGGCGGGCGATTCCGCCGAAACGATGATAAGCCCACGGCACGCCGCCACCAAGCGCTCGGTGAAAATCCGGTACACGTCGCCCACCACGATCACCCGGGAGCAGGCCGAGCATTTCTGCCCCGCGAAACCGAAGGCGCTGCGTAACACACCAGTTACCGCATCGTCCAGGTCCGCGTCGTCATCGATGACGATGGCGTTCTTGCCCCCCATCTCGCATACCACGCGCTTGAGGCGCGCCTGCCCGGGCCGTACTTGCGCGGCTTCGCCCAGGATATGCGTCCCCACCCGCAGGCTGCCCGTGAAGGCGATTTGCGCGATCAGGGGATGCGCCACCAGCCGCGCGCCGACCTCTTCGCCGAGCCCGGGCAGGAACTGCACCGCCTCTTTCGGGAAACCCGCATTGATCATCGCCTGATAGAGCAGATAGGCCATCGAACCGCTTTGCTCGGAAGGCTTGATGATGACGGGGTTGCCCGCCACCAGCGCCGCCACGGACATGCCGCACAGGATGGCCAGGGGGAAATTCCAGGGCGCGATGACCGCCGTGGGGCCGCGCCCCTGATAATGCAAGGTGTTCAATTCGCCCGGAGCTTGGCCTTGCGTGCGGGGCGCCAATTCGGCGAGCGCCTGCCGGGCGTAATAGCGGCAGAAGTCCACGGCTTCGGCCACGTCCAGATCGGCCTCCAGCCACGGCTTGCCTACTTCCAGAACCTGCAGGGCCGCCAGGCGCACCCGATCGGCCAGCAGGATATCGGCCAGGGTTTCCGCGAGAACTGCGCGCTCCCGCAAAGGTCGATCGCGCCACGCGGGAAACGCCTTCTCCGCGGCTTCCGCGGCCTTGTCGGCCTGCAGCGCGGACGCGTATTCCACGTGGGCGATCTTGAGGGCCGAATCGTTGGGGGAATACCACAGGCGGGAATCCGGCGCGGGATCCTCGCGGCCGTCGCGCACTACGGGAACGCGCAAGGGAAAACGAGTCTTCCAATCGGCCACGGCCTTGGCGAAGGCCTGGCGGTTGGCGGGCACGGCGAAATCGATGCGGGGGCAATTGCGGAACGGGGAGGCCAGATCCCCAGGTATCATGTCGGTTACCTCGGCGGTGAAATCGCCGGGAGCGCCGGACGGTTGCGGGACGGAAACTGAGGCGGGAGCGGAAGGATGGGACACGGGCGCGGCCAGCAGGGCGGCGATGTCCTCTCCTTCATGGTAGCTCTGCCGCAGGAATCCGGAGTTGGAGGTGTTCTCCAGCAGGCGGCGCACCAGGTAGGCCATGCCCGGCAGCAACGCGCCTACGGGCGAGTAGACGCGCACCCGGTGTCCCCGCGCGCGCAGCACCTTGCGTTCCGGTTCCGCCATTCCGTACAGCATTTGGATTTCGAAAGCGCCCGGCGGGACACCCTCCTCTTCCGCCGCCACCAAGGCGTGCACCAGGGAGCGCAGGTTATGGCTGCCGAAGGCCGGGGCCAGATGCATGTGGTTGCGCAACAACTCGCGACTCAGGATTTCATACTGCGCATCAGTGGCGGGTTTACTGATAAGCACCGGGCAGGGTAATCCCCATTGTTTCGCCATCGCCACTTCGTAGTCCCAATACGCGCCTTTGACGAGGCGCACGGTGATGGGGGCTCCCCGGTTTTTGGCGAGCGACAACAAGCGTTGCAAATCGGCGGGCGCGGATTTCAGATAGGCCTGCACCACTATGCCCACCTGCGGCCAGTCCTTGAGTTCGGGGTGGGCAAGGACGGCTTCGAAGAGATCATAGGTGATGCCGTGCAATTGCCAGTTTTCCAGATCGACGTTGAGGAAGACGTTCAAGCGCTTGGCGAGCAGGAACAGCGGGAGCACCTTCTCCTTCAGCCGGGCCACGCAACCGGCGGTGTTGACCGGATCCAGTCGGCCTTCCAGCGCGGAAAGCTTCAGGGACACGTTCGCCACCGGGATGGGTCCCAGATGGTTGCGGTCCAGCACGGGATCGGAAGGCCAGCGGGCCGTTTCCGAGGACAGGGTTTCGATGAGGTCACGGTAACGGGCGAGATACGCCTCCGCTTCCGGCTCGCTCAGGGTCGCCTCTCCCAGCAGATCCGCGGTGAAACCGATGCCCTGGCCGTGCAGCTTGCGCAGCAAGGGGATGGCTTCCGCCGCATCGTGCCCGAGGATGAAATTCTCCGCCATGTTGACCACGTTGCGCTTGATGACCTCGACGGCCACCACGCCCGTAAGTCCTCCTGAAGCCGCCTTCAACGCGGCGCTCAGGACGGTGGGAAGCGGACGGCCCTCCCGGATCAGGTAATCGCGCATATGCTGCCAGACCTGCTTACGGGTTTTCAGCACCGGGAGCACGTCCACCAGGCGGAAAAGGTCCAAGCGGAAGGAAGGATCCTTCATGGCCCATTCCAGGATGCGTCCCTGCCAGAAATCCTTGTTGAAGATGCCGGGAACTTCGCCCCGCATCTCGCGCCAGATTTCCTGGCCCGCCTGGAGGACCCGGGAATCCGGGATTTGGGACTGGAACCGCTCGGAATCGGGCATGGTCGCCTTTTTTTGGGGTCTCAGGGTACAATCCTAATCTACATGTCCCATTATCGGTGTCGCTGGCTTTTCCAGTCAAGGGGCGTAACCACCAGTCTCTTCCCACGCTTACATAAAATACCGTAGCGGTACGACCGGCCACGTTCGTCTTATGGAACGACACCCGGTTTAAACGCCGATTAACCCGATCAAGGAAAACGCATGCGTTCACTCAACAAATACCTGATGCTGGCCGCGATGGCCGCTTCCACGTCCTGGCTTACCGGTTGCTTCCTCGGATCCGACAACAGCGGTCCCTCCGCCGCGGCCGTGAAACAATCGGACTCCTCCGCCAACCTCGCCAGCGCGGACATGGAAAAGTCCCTGGCCCGCATGAGCGATATGCAGCAATTCCAGTACGGCAAGGAGGACTTGAGCTCACTGCATTCCTCCCGCGACGAATTCGCCGCCGCCCTGCGCATCAATCCCGGCAACAGCAAGGCCCGGCTCGGCATGGCCCTGACGGGCGTCCTGATCGCGGCCCAGTCCCCGAAGCTCGCCGGAGTCATCAACCGGACCCTGGACAACAAGTCCCCTTTCGACGTCAACACCACCCGCAACGCGCCCCTGATGCGGGCGGAAGTCCTGCGCAAGGTGGCTCAGGCCTCCACCTGGCCCGAGTTCCACGAGATCCAGGACGCCATCGCGGACACCATGCTGCCGGCCCTGGATGAAGCCATCAACAACCTGAACGCGGTCTACCAGGATCCGAACTTCTCCATGAACCTCACCATCGAAGGCCAGACCCGCGAACTCGACCATGCGGAAGCGGGCATCCTGCTGGCCGGCGTGCACGCCATCCACGGCCTGCTCACCCTGTACCTCGCCTACGACATCGACGTCGACTACAACGGCTCCTACGACTACATCCAGACCCTTTCCGGCCTGGATACGGTCGACGACTTCTCCCAGCTGACCGCGGCGCAGCGCGACGGCCTGAACAAGGTGGCCTCCATCCTCGCCCCCACTTCCCCTTTCCTCGCCGTGCGTCCCGCCTGGAAGGCCAGGCTCGCGAATGTCGACGACGAAATCCGCTCCGCCCTGGACATCCTCAAGGAAGCCGTCGGTTCCATCGCGAACGAACGGGACGACCAGTCCGACGACCTGATCCGCATCTGCGGCCTGTATGAAACGGGCTCCTGCATCTCCCGCCCCGAATACGATGGCGGCAAGGCCGTCATCGACTCCGTCCGCAAATACATGAGCCAGCCCTATCTGGTCCAGGTGCCCGGTCTCGACACCACCATCCGCGTCAACTTCGCCGCCTACTTCAACGTGCAGGACTACAAGAAGATGCTGCCCTACTACGGCTTCTATGACGCCAACGTGTGGAGCGAAGCCAAGCCCGTGCTCTTCTTCACCGATTCCCGCGGCGCCGTCACCGGCAACATCATGAACCTGATCAAGATCGGCAAGGATGCGGATGCCAACGGAACCCCGGTCCGCCAGGTCATCGCGCAAATCCGGCAGGTGATCCATCTCCAGGACCCGACCTTCCAGGGTTTCCTGCCGGGAGCGACCGAGGACGCGGTCTGGAACCTGGTCATCAAGCAGGCCGAAATGAACGAGTCCCAGGATAACGGCGTGGTCTACAAGAAGACCGCCATGTCCCCGCTCAAGCCCAACTTCGCCCTGAGCCTGCTCGGGAAGTAACTTTACCCGATGCACGATTCGCGCATCTCGACCGGGACGGATTCCCTCCGTCCCGGCAAAGGCGGGCCTCCGGTCCGCCTTTCCTTTTTGCGTCCAGGGCATTTCGAATTCGGAAAACGGATCCTCCGCTCTGCGTCCACTTTCGCCATAACAATCGGGATATCCTCCGCGCCGACCGCGGCCTTATTCACCGGATTGTCCGCAACCCACGCCACCGCGGCGGATAATCCCCTGCAGGCCTTTCTCGGCCTCGACTACGGCAGGCAAATCTGGATGCCGGCCCTTCCGGTTATCGCACCCGACACGCTTCCCCCGCCGCGAATGTCCGCCTCGCTTGAACTGGACTACCTCAACCTGATCCGTAAAACCGGATCCTTCGCCTATGATCACGGGGAAACCGTTTCCGCCGCGCATCTTTCCACCGCCGCCATACCTGAGGTGGAAATCCATTTTACCGCCGAGCGATCCGATCGGGATCTGGATATGGGCGACACCTCGACCTCCGCGAATCTGGGCGGGGAAACCTGGGAGTGGATGGGAAGCGTGGCCTATCACCTGACGCCGTGGTTGACGCCGACCGTGACCGTGGGCGGCGACTCGCGTGCGCAAAGGGAACATGCCGTCCGCGCCTTGGGCCTGAAGGGCGAAACCGGATTCGGACTCGCCTGGTCCGCGGAACTCGGTGATGAGCATCGCGATTTTCCGCTCACCTTGCATCTCAAGGAATACCGCCCGCTGATTCTGCCCTTGCAGATGCGCCAAGGGTATGCGCGGGCCTCCCTGGAATATCGCCTCGGCGCCTGGAGCGCCGGGTGGTCCGGGCTTTGGAGCCGGATGCGCTATGCGGATGTGCCGCCCAACGGCTATGCCTTGGGAGACAGCGGCCGGTCCTGGAGCCAATCGGGAAAGGTCGCCCGGGACGGCATCTGGAACGGTGCCGGATGGAAAGCCTCGGCGGAAATCCAACTCGGCTACGGAAGCCATGCCTTTCACGGCCTCAGCCGCCGGGATCAGACCCAAACGCGTTTCTCCTACCAGGAAGCCGAACAGCGCTCCTATTCGCTGCGCGCCGATCTGCAATCCGCGCATCGCGGCTGGGACTGGGGCGCCTATGCCGGAGCGGCGGAACTGGAATACGATGCCTTGCGGCCGGACGTGGCCTATGACCGGCATTTCTGGGATCGCAACGGGATCATCGATTCCTATCAAGGCAGCCTGCTGGGCGTTTTCGACGACGAAACGTGGCTGCTCAACGGCGCCGCCTACCTGTCCCAGGCGGGGGGCGGTCTGTGGGCCGCGAAATCCTTGGGCGGTTGGCGCGGCGAGGCCGGCTTGGGCTATGGACATCTGACCTTGGAAGCGAACTCGCATCTCACCAAGCGCGAAACCACCTTGATCCTCGCTTATAAAGAAGAGGACTTCGACAAGACCTTTCCGAACGTGGACGCGGATGTGTTGACACCGGAGTTACGGGTGACGGGATCCTGGGGAGGGATGTTCCTCAAGGCATCGGCGGCGCAGGCCTTGCCGGTCCGGGTAAGTATCGCCAGGACCGGTGGCTCAGGAGGCGGAGGATCGGGAACATCGGACAATGAATATTCGGGCGGGACGCGCGGGCGGGTGGAAATCGGTTGGCGCTTGCCCTGATTGAGCCGGCTGCATTCTTTCGACTTTTGTCGGCTACCGTCACGCTACATGCCGCGCACGGCGGCCGCGACTTCCGCCACCCGATCCGCAAGAGGTGCGATTTCGGATTCGTCGTTGCCCAATCCCACTGAGAATCGTAAGGAAGACGCGGCGGCCTCCTTACCCTTCCCCATCGCCAGCAGCACATGGGAATATTTCACCGAACCTGAGGCGCAGGCGGAACCGGCGGAGACGGCGGTCTCGCGCATGTCCAGGCCCATCACCAGCAAATCCGATTTGCAACCGGGCAAAGTGACGTTCAAGGTGTTCGACACGCGCTCGGCGTTCTCCGCGTTCACGATCAGATCCGGGATGCGCGCCTTCAAAGCCTGCTGCAAACCATCCCGCAGCAGGCCCAGACGCGCGCGCTCGGTCGCGCCGATGCGCGCCCACACTTCCGCGGCCTTGCCGAAACCGGCGATGCCCAGCACGTTTTCCGTACCTCCCCGGGCTCCCCGCTCCTGCGGGCCGCCTAGGCTGAGGCCCTGCATGGGAGCGCCTTTGCGGACATAGAGCGCTCCGACGCCCTTGGGGCCGTTGATCTTGTGGGCCGAAAGCGCCAGATAGTCCGCCTGCCAGGCGCGTGGCCGTACTTCGGCCAGCTTGCCCAGGGCCTGCACACCGTCGCAATGGAAAAGGATACCGCGCGCGCGCAGCAGCGCGCCGATGGCCGCCACGGGCTGCACCGCGCCGGTCTCATTGTTGGCCGCCATCACCGAGACCAAAGCGGTATCGGCTCCCAGGGCGGCGTCCACGGTTTCCGGCCGGACCACGCCTTCCCCATCCGGATCGATCCACGTGACGTTCCAACCCTGCGACTCCAATTTTCGATAGGCCTCAAGCACGGCCGGGTGCTCAAAGGTGGCGGCGACGAGATGGCGTCCCTTGAGACGACCCGATGCCACGGCGCCCAGGATGGCCAGGTTGTCCGCCTCGGTACCGCCGCTGGTGAACACGATTTCGGCCGGGTCCACGGCTATCAGGCGCGCGATGGATTCGCGGGCGTCCTCGACTACGCGGCGGGCCTCGCGGCCTGCCCGGTGGATGCTGGAGGGATTGCCGAATCCGGATGATCCAACGGTTGTGGTAGAAGCTGCGGTCGCATCGAGTGATGCGGATGAATCCGGCACGAACGGGGAAGCTTGTGCCAGCAGCATGTCCGCCATAAAACGGGCGACCTCGGGATGCAAGGGCGTGGTGGCGTTATGATCGAAATAGCTGCGCGGCATGGGGACCTTAGGTCATCCGGTCCGCGGCGACGGTCAGGATCCCTTGGAAATGCGGGCGATGACGAATTCCGAACCCAGGTTGGGCCGCCCCAGACCCAACATCAGCTTGGAGATCAGGGACTCGCCCAGGTAGAGGATCTTCTCGATCTGGATGCCCTCGCGACCGCACAGCAGACGGAAATCGTCCAGGCTGAACAGGTGGATGTTGGGGGTGTCATGCCAGTTGTAGGGTAACGCCTCGGATACGGGCATGACGCCCGTGGTCAGCAGGGACAGGCGGTTGCCGATGAAGGCGAAGTTCGGGAAGGCCACGATGCCCTTACGGGCCACGCGCAGCATCTCCTTCAGCACCAATTGGGGTTTCTTCACTTCCTGGAGGGTCCGGTTCAGCACCGCATAGTCGAAAGCCCCGTCGCTGATCAGGGAGAGGCCGCGATCCGCATCGCTTTGCAGCACGGGCACGTTTTTGCGGAGGCATTCCACAACATGCGGAAGGGCGATGTCGATGCCGATGCCCGTCACCCCATGGCTTTTGTACATGCGATCGATGAGCACGCCATCGCCGCAGCCGATGTCCAGGATATGGCTGCCTTTTTCGATCAGAGAGGCCAAGGCTTCCAGATCCTGCGCCGCTCCGAATCCGTTCGAAGTCGCGTTCGCATTCGAGTTTGCATTGCGCGCCGCGACGTCTTTGGCCGCCGACCCGGACGCGCCCGAAAATACCGCCGCGCCCACAATGGGCCCATGCACGCCGGACCTTCCGCCGCTTCCATTGTCGAAGGCCGGCTTCTCCAGGAACCCGTTGATGACCTGGGAAAGATTCTCCACTTCCAGCAGGAAGGCGTCATGCCCGTACGGGGAATCCAATTCCACCACGGAGACGATCTTCTTCTGGTCCAGCAGCACGCGGCCCAACTCGCGCGTCTGCTCCGGGAAGAACAGCCAGTCCGAGGACAATGCCACCAGCAGGAATTCCGCCTTGGACGGGGCGAAAGCCTTTTCCAGGGAACCGTAGCGGGCGACGAGATCGAAATGATCCATGGCCCAGGTGATGTGCAGATAGGAATTCGCGTCGAACCGCTTCACGAACTGATCGCCCTGATGGTTGAGATAGCCTTCCACCTCGAAGCCCGTCTCGAAGCGCTTCTCGTCCCACTCTTCTTTCCGGTTGCGGCCGAACTTTTCGTGCATGGAAATGGCGGACAGATACGTCAGATGGCCGATCATGCGGGCATAGGCCAGGCCGCGTTCTGGGATGGTACCGTCCGCGTAGAAATCCCCGCCCCGGAAATTCGCGTCGTTCACGATGGCCTTGCGGCCGATGATCTCGAAGCCCAGGGCCTGGGCGGAAAGGCAAGCCGCGGCCGCGATGCAGATGCACTTGCGCACCTTGTCCGGATAGGCCGTGCTCCATTGCAGCGACTGCATGCCGCCCATGCTGCCGCCGACCACGGCCTCGAGCACGTCGATGCCCAGTTGCAGGGAGAGCAGGCGCTGCGCGGCCACCATGTCCTCGACCGTGATCTTCGGGAACGCGGATCCATAGGGGAGTCCGGTATCCGGATCGAGGGAGCTGGGACCGGTCGTCCCCTTGCATCCTCCCAGCATGTTGGAGGCGATCACGAAATAGCGGTTGGTATTGATGGCCTTGCCCGGCCCGATCATGTCGTCCCACCAGCCGATGCGATCCTTGGCGCGCTCGTAATTCGGATTGTATCCGGCCGCATGCGCGTCCGTGGTAAGGGGGGAGCAGATCATCACCGCATTGCTTTTGGCCGCGTTCAGGGTCCCGTAGGTTTCGTAGGCGACTTCCAGGACCTTCAGGGTCTTGCCGGAAACCAATCGGAAACCTTCCGGCGGCAAATCCAGTTTCAGGATGCGGGTTTCCACCGGCATCGCTTCGGCGCCCATCGGTCCACTCAACGGGGCTTTCGCCGCCGGAATCTCCGCCTTGGCAGGCATGGAACGGATCCTTCCCGGGTCCCGGCTGGCGGGCCTTGCGCCCGATCGACCGTGACTTTTGGTATGTTGTAATCTCCAAATTTAGAAATATTGGGCGGAACCATCCTATGCCGGAACTCCCCGAAGTCGAAACCATCGTGCGCATGCTCCTTCCCAAGGTAGAGGGGAAGCAAATCGAGAGCGCGGATTTGCGCCTGGGCCGCATGTTGTTGGGCCTGTCCCCGGCGAACTTCGCCTCCGCCCTCAAGGGCCAGACCGTGGCGCGCATCCTGCGGCGCGGAAAATACATCGTGATGGAATTGACGGACTGCTCCCTGGTAATCCATCTCGGCATGACCGGCCAGCTCACCTTTTCCCCCGCCGCCTATACGGAGAATGCCGGATTCGTCCGCTCCATCACCGGGCTGGAAAGGCCCAAAGGCGTGCACCCCGTGGACAAGCACACCCACCTGATCCTCAACCTCGCGGGCGGCGAACGCGTGCTCTTCCGCGACCCGCGCACCTTCGGCAAACTTTTCCTCCCTCCGGGCCGCGAATGGCCCGCGCATCCGCGCCTCAGCATCCTGGGGGAAGAACCGCTCACCCTGCGCATCCCCGCCTTCCTCAAAAAGCACCTGCCCGCCACCAGCACGCGGCCCATCAAGGCCCTGCTCCTCGATCAATCCTTCCTGGCCGGCGTGGGCAACATCTACGCGGACGAGTCGCTCTTCCGCAGCGGCCTCCATCCCAAGACCCTGGTGCGCGACATCGACGCAAAGGCCATGGCCCGCCTGTTGACAGCGGTCAAGGACGTGCTCCGCAAGAGCATCCGCAACAGCGGCACCTCCTTTTCCGACTACCGCAAGCCGGACGGCAGCGAAGGCTCGAACTATGAACGGCTCAAGGTCTACGGCCGCGGCGGGGAGCCTTGCCGCGCCTGCGGCGCGACGCTGGAGAAGTCCCTGGTGGCCCAGCGCGGCACGGTGCATTGCCCCGTGTGCCAGGCTAGGCCTTCCAAACCGTCCAAGTCCTCCAAATCCTTCCAGCCCGCCAAACATCCGGCCGCGCGCAAGTCCCGTGCGAAAGGCCAGGCGCGCGCTTCCAAATCCCGCCCCGTCCCATCGTAACGTACGCGTTACGTACGCTCAACCCGCGCATCCCGGGCCGCTCCCCCCGCCCGGCCCCGCGGCCCCGCCACGATTGGCCCCGGAGGCCGCTGTGTACTGCATTTCCTCCAGCCCGTCAAGGGGAAAATCGGCCTGCGGCGAACCAATTTCCCCTAGGCCGAAACGGCTTTGTAGGTATATTCCAGGAAAGCCATTTAACCCCTGGACAAACTCCAGGGCGGAAAGCATACTAGGGATCATGAGCAACGGGAACGTTGAGAAAGCCATCCTCGCCGAGATGGGAAAACCGCGGAGCGGCCTCATCGATCGCGTCACCCGGCATAACCAGATCTTCCTGCATAACTACACCGAAGCCCACAAACGCGAATGCGAATGCGGCCTCATCGGCTGCGCGCAAAGCTTCGAATTGACCCTCATCCCCAACCAGGTGCTCTACCCCAAATATTGCGAGCAGCACCGCAGCGAATACCGCCGCGGGAACTTCCTGCGCCACCTCGCCGCGCGCCCGGACGTATACCGTTTCGAGCACGTCAGGGTCATCGCGGAACCGGCCCCGCGCGATCTCGCCGCCCGCTTCTCCGCTCCCGAATAAACATCCTGTGCGTTCCCTGCTGCTGGCTTTGGGCTGCCTGTGGTTGCGGTCCCTGCGCGTACGTTGGGTTTCCGGAACGCTTCCTCCCGCCGCGACCGGCCAGGAACTCCCTTCCCGCGCCGTCATCCTTTTGTGGCATGAACATCTTCCCGCCTGCATCCGCATCTTCTCCGGACGCGGCATCGACGTCCTCATCTCGCGCAGCGCCGACGGGGAATGGGCCGCGCGGGCCTGTACGCGTTTCGGATATCGCGTCCACCGCGGCTCCTCTTCGAGCGGATCCACCGGCGGCTTGCGCGACCTCGCGCGCGCCATGGAATCCGGCTCCGGCGTCTCCGACCTATCCGGCTTATCCGTAGCAGGCGGCCGCTGCGGCATGGCCCTGGACGGCCCGCGCGGCCCCAGGCGCCTTCCCAAGCCCGGATCCCTTTGGCTCTCGCGCCACGCGGGCGTCCCTGTCGTTCCCGTATGGGTCGACGCGCCTGCGTCGTTCCGTCTCAAGTCCTGGGATCGCAGCGTCATTCCATTTCCGTTTTCCAAAGTCTTCGTCCGCCTCGGAGAAGCATTCTATCCGGAGAGCGTGAAGGAGATCACGGAGGCGATGGGGAGACTGGAAGGGATGGCTGAGACCAGGAAGATTCCATTGCAAACCTTGGAGCAGATTGAATACACCAGTGCCCGCCTCTAATCCACGTCCGGAGTCTGGAGTCCGGGGTCTGGAGAAAAGCGGGGACCATAGCCGCTATTTTCGGCAATGGGCGGCTGGATCTAACGGCAGAGCATTCGCGGCCGCCTCCCCGTTTTCCCAATGGAAACAGAGCGCCGGAAAAGTTTTGCTCCCAGCTCCCGGCCCCAGGCTCCCGGCGGGAGGCCGTTTCCAGCCGATCCGCCGCCTCCACCTCCACCCTCCGCCCTCTCCCGATAGTTTTTTATCTTCCCACCCACTTCACCCCTGCAATCCCTGGAGACCTATGCTCCCCTTCGTCACCATGGTGGCCTTCGACGTGGAAACCACCGGCCTCGATCCGGACAAAGAGGAGCTCATCGAAATCGCGGGCATCAAGTTCACCTTCGAGAAAAAGGACGGCAAGCTCGTCACCCGCGAGATCGGCCAGTATTCCAGCCTGGTGAAGCCCGGCAAGCTCATCCCCGAGGACGCCACCCGCGTCAACAACATCACCAACCAGATGGTGGAGAACGCTCCGGAACTCAAGCCCGTGCTCACCGCTTTCCTGCGCTTCTGCGGGCTCAGCTCCGTCCTGGTAGCGCACAATGCCTCCTTCGACGCCGCATTCCTCGGCAAGGCCATCCGTAAGCATGGAGTCGTGATGCCGCAGCATCCCATCATCGATAGCCTGAAATTCACGCGCAAAATCATGCCGGAGTACGCCTCGCACAAACTCAGCGAGATCGCGCGCAAGCTCGGCGATCAGACAGGCATGACGCTCAACAAAGGCGAATTGCATCGTGCCACCTACGATTGCCAAATCCTTAAGGAAGTGATGTGCGCGTGCCTGCGCAAGCGTTACCAGGACAAGGACCTGGCGATGGATCAGGCCGTGAAGTCCTTCGAAAGCGTGCACGGCGCGCCGCTCAGCTTCGTCCAGTTCACCTGAGTCCGCTTCCCCCGCGCTTCCGCGAACGCCGCGCGCGCCCTCGCGGATTCCTGATAAACCGCGCGGAAACGCGCCTGTAAAATAAACCGTCACCGGCTGAAATTATTCAGGCGTTACCCCCGACGGATCCTCTTGCGTCTAAAGCTCCGCAATGATACAGTCCGTCCCATCACGTTCCAGCGAGGTTGCTGTGATTGCGCGGACCGCTTTGGGTTTTTTTGGAAATCATCTCGAACGCAAACTCCGAAACATACTGCGCAATCCTGAATTCCGCCCGAGGAAATTTTTTTTATTTAGTTTTACATCCGTCGCACCCGGACATCGCATAGATCCAGTCCCTGATTACGGTCGGGGAATTCGTACGAAGGAAACCACACCATGAGCAAGCGCTTCAGCAGCGGATCCCGGATCCCGGCGGCCTTGGTTGCGGCTTTGGTTTTCGCGGTGCCCTCCCTGCATGCCGCCGAGAACCTAGCGGTCGGCGCGATGTTCGCCGCGGCGGATGCCCCGGCCGATTCGTCCGCGGACACGAGTACCCTGCTGCTCGACATCAAGCCCGTGCTCGCCCACAGCTATGCCGGCATCGACACGTCGGCCCTGCTCGCGCGCATCCAGGAGCGGCAGAAATGGGGCGAGAAGGATGAGCGCCTCATGGAGGCGGAAGGCATCATCCATTGGGACCGCGGCGACGCGCATCTGGCCATGCCGTGCTTCAAGGGCCTCACCCATCCGGGCTTCCTGGCCATGGGATACATGGGGGAAACCCTGCTCGCCCGCGGCGATCGCTACGAGGCCGCCGGCTGGTTCGTGAAATCGGCCCGCGCCGCCAACCAGAACGATCCCTTCGCCATCACCATGTACCAGCGCTATTTGGAGATCAAGACCGGGGACGTGCAGGCCGAAGTGCAGTTGGCCGCCGCCCTGGAGCAACAGCTGCGTTACCCCGAAGCCGCCGAGATCTATTGGAAGCACCAGGATCTGGTGGTCAAGAATCCCCAGGCGGTCCTGCGCATAGGCGCGTTGCTGGCTTCGCAAGGCCGCGCCATGGACGCCCTCTCCCTGTACGGCCATTGCCGGGACCTCCATCCCGAGGACAAGAGCCTGAGCGTCCGCATCGCGGAAACCCAGGAAGCCCAGGGCCATCGCATCGAGGCCGCGCAGGCCTGGTCCGACGCGTGGACCCTGGACGCGACCGACTCGACCGCGCGCAACCGCGCCCTCGCGCACCTGGAAGCCGCGGGCCCCGCGGGCGATGCGCCCCTCAAGGCCCTGCTGGAAAAGGCCCTGCGCTACGACAGCGCATCCGCTTCCCTGCATTTCAAGTTCGCGGTGCTTGCCTTGCGCGCGGACGATCACAAGACCGCCTACGCGCAACTCGACCGGGCCCTCAAGGCTTCGCCCGGCAATCCCACCTACCTGGCCCGGCTTCCCGAAGCCATCGAAGGGGACAGCCTCATCCTCGCCAACTTCCCCTTCCTCAAGGCCAAGTTCGAGAAGGAAGGCGTGTCCTTGAAACTGGCCCTGCTGGTGGCGCGCGGCTTCAGCCTCACCGGCGACAAGCCCAAGGCCTGCCGCGTATGGGAGCAGATCGCGTCCCTGGCGCCCAAGCAGTTGGACGGCCGCCGGGACGCGTTCCTCGATCTCGCATCTTGCGGCGAACCCTTATCCGTCTCTCTCGCTTCGGCCATCGGCGAGAAGTACCTTGCCGCGGGATTCAACCCGGAAGCCGCGCGCACCTTGGTGCAAATCTATCTGCGCGGCAAGGACTATCCCAAGGCCTGCGCGCACGCCACCCGCTTGGTCATCGAATCCCCGCAGGACGCGCCCCTGGCGCTCGGCGCGGCCAAGGTAATACTGGACGCGGGCCGGACGGAAGACGCCAAGACCCTATTGGCAGCCATCTGCAAACATGCCCCCATGCCGGAAGCGGCCATGCTGCTGGGCCGCATGCAATACCAATCCAAGGATTGCGCGCATGCGGCGGAACAGTTCAAGATCGCCCGGGACTCATTTCCGGAAGCCATGCGCCTGCGCGCCTCATGCCTCGCCGAGCTCAAGGATTACGAGTCCGCCGCGGCGGAGTACGAATCGCATTACGCCCGCACCGGCGACAAGGAATCCTTGCGCGCGGTGGCCCGCATGTATATGGAGCTGCGCTTCGCGCCTAAAGAGGCCGAGGTCCTGGAAACCCTGGTATCCAAGGGCTGGGCGGGCGATGAAGAGAAGCTGCGCTTGGGCAACTTGAAAGCCGCCGGCGGCGACGGCAACCAGGCATTGGCAATCTACGCCGAATTGTTCCGCAACCGCTCGGCCTTGCCTTCCGGCGAAGGCTGGAGCGAAGCCGCCATCGCCTTGGGCATCCAATCGGCCCGGGAAGGCAATATGGACAAGGCCATCCGTTCCCTGACCATGGGCCTCAAGAACGCCCACGCGGGGATGGCGGGGCTCTCCGAGGCCTGGATGCGATTGGGCGAGTGCCTGGCGGAAAAGAAGCAATGGAAGGACGCGTGGTCCGCCTACGCGTCGGCCCTGGCGCTCGACAGCAATTCCGTGGAAGCCGCCGCCGAAATGCTCCGCATGGCCAAGGCCGTGGATTCGAAAAAGGAGATCGCGGACGCATACCGCGCGGTCTACAGACTGGACACCATCAACGACGAGGCCAACGCCTATCTCGCCTCCGGCCATCAGGCCGCGCGCGAATACAAGGAAGCCGCCATGCATTACCGGCGCGTGGCCCAGTTCCACCCCTCCGAAGCCAAGGCCTGGGAGAATCTCGGCAACGCCCTGGCCATGATCCCGGACCTGCGAGCCGCCACCGGACCCCTGCAGACCGCCATCGACCTGGGCGCCCAGTCCGATGAGGTGTACATCAACCGCGCCCGCGCCTACCGGCTGGAGGGCTCCAAGGACATGGCCGCGTCCATCCTGGAATTCCTGCTCAACCGCAATCCCCACGACTACCTGGCCATCCTCTGGTCGGCCAAGTTCGCGGAGGAGGACGGCAAGCCCCACAACGCCATGGAGCTTTTCAAGAAGACGTCCAAGCTCACCGTTCCCCACTCCCCGTGGCCGGAACTGGTGAATCAGGGAGGCTCGGAAGCCAAGGTCTCGGCCGCGGAATAACCGCTCTCCCCTTTATCTCAAAGCGGCTCCGCCGCACTCCAACTGCTTGCGCCTCGCGCCAAGCGACTCCGCCGATCCGGGAACGGAACCGCCCCGCGGCATGCGCCCTGGCCGCGCGCTTGCTATAATTCCTTCATCATGCAAAACCGACCCATCAGCAATCATCCCTTCCGCCATGGCCTGCGCTGGCTGATCCTCTTCGCCCTGCTCCTCGCCGGCTGCCGCGCGGATCAGGCCACCAAGATCTGGGCGCACTCCCACTTCCAGGACGAGCAAACCCTGACCTTGATTCCCAACCTGTTGGAATTCCGCTATGCCGAAAACCGCGCCATCGCCTTCAGCATGTTCCACCAGCTTCCGGACAAGGTGCGCACGCCTCTGATATTCAGCCTTTCCGGCGTGGCCTTCGCGGCCCTGCTGTCCGTCATCTGGAAAATGCGCAACCAGTCTCTTGGGCGCCTGGCGCCTCTGGCCCTGATCCTGGCGGGCGCGGTCGGCAACCTGACAGATCGCCTGACCCATGGCTATGTGGTGGATTTCGTCCACGTCCATTGGCGGGACGCGTGGAGCTTTCCGATATTCAACCTGGCGGATTCGATGATAACGGTGGGAACCACGCTGTTGCTTGCGCTGTCCATGCTTAAGCCGGCACGGGAGCAAGAAAGCGGCCGGTGGCTGGGAGCCTGAAGCCAGGGGCCAAGAAACAAGAAATCGTATGGAGCGACCTGCCTTTGCTCGCGGCCCCGGCTCCTGTCCTGGAATGCCCCCCGAAGCCAGGCCATTTCGAGTCCTCTTCCCATTCCGTGAACCATCCGGCCTTTGCTCTCTGAACCATCCGGCCTTTGCTCTCCCGGACAAACGAAAAAAGCCGATCTCCTGGGAGACCGGCCTTTTTTCAATCATCCCCTAAGCGAGGGGGACGAAGAATTTCTCCGCTCGTTTTCTACTCGGATTGCGAGGCCCGAGGGCTACGCAATCCTATCAACGCTTTGGGCTTGAAGGCCTAGTCGGCCTTCTGAAGTTCAGCGACCTGCTTCAGAGCGGCAAGGATGCCGTTCTTGGCGATGAAGCGGAGACCGGCGCCGCTCACTTTGAGGGTGACCCAACGCTTTTCTTCCGGGATCCAGAAGCGCTTCTTGTGCAGGTTCGGCTGGAAAAACTTGCGGGTATGGTTCATGGCATGGGAAACCTGATTCCCCTTTTGCCTTCTCTTACCGGTGACATCACAAATGCGGCTCATCAGAAACCTCGTCTTATACGCTTAAGGACGGAAAAACTTAGGCGGGAAAAGATAAGCAAAAGCCCGGGAAAATGCCAGGATTCACCCCCCTGGAACCGATCTTTTCCGGGGGTTTCGGCCTAAAATCCCATTTTTCGCAGAATATCAGCCACCCCTGTGGCGACCATGGGCTCATGACGCTGGTGGGTCAGGGCCTCCAGGTATTCGCCCAGGTCCACCCGCAGGAATTTCTCCAGGGGGATTTCCAGGCCCAATCCCCGCTCCTCGACCACGCGTTTGAGCATGGGGAACTCGTCGAAATCCGTGCGTCCCAAAAAGAGCACGGGTTTGGCGCGCGCCAGGCATTCCGCCACCAGGCCATACCCCAGTTTGCCCAGGACCAGATCGCAGGACGCGTTGAGGTCCGCGTAACGGAAAGTCAAATCCTTTTTCAAATGGCGATAACCCGCGGGCGCGCCATGCAGGGGATACAAGCCCATGAACTCCCAGTCCGGATAGGCCGCCAGGCGCTCCCACGCCACCCCGTCCAACCCGAAGCTGCCCACGTAGATGAGGCACCATTTCTTTTCCGGATCCAGCCCGAAGCGCCGCGCGAATTCCGCGCGCTTGTCCATGCCCGGACGGCACACCAGCCCGGCGGTTTCCACGGGCCAGGGCGCCCTATTTTCCCTACCCTCGTAGCCTTCCTTCCCTTCCATGTGCGGATGGATGCGGATATGCCGATCGGCCAGGGCATAGTCTGCCTGCATCCTTTGGAACATCTCCAGGTAACGGGGATGTTTCGCCACGTAGGGGGCGTAGATGTCCAGCCAGGTGAAGTTGCAGATGCACCACGCGGGTATGCCCGCGGCCTTGGCGATGCGCAGCGCCATGGGCGGCGTGTCCGCGATGACCAGTTCCGCGCCGCTCGCCCGCAGCATGGGCGCGTAGCGGGCGATAAGCTCGCCGCGGCGGGATTCGATTTCCAGGTAACGCGCAAGCGTCCCCTCCACGTCCACCTCGACCGTATCGGTTTGCAGGCAGCCGCAATCGATCTCGCAGGGGATGACCCGGAAGGGACGATGCAACTCGTCGCGGAAGAAGGATTCCGGCAGGGAGGTGTAGATGTCCACCTCCACGCCGGGAGGCAGGGCCTCGATGACGGCGGAATTGCGGACCCCGTGGCCGAAGCCGTGTCCGCTCAGGAAGTAGGCGATTTTCTTCAAGGGAGGCGGCAAGGAATGCGGGAACCCACGGACGCGTTCCGGGCCATTACGGCACGGAGCTGAGGATTTCCGGGAGCGAGAAGTGCACGTTCTCCTCCAGGATCACGTAGTCTTCGGCGGGGGTGCCTGGAAACTCCCGCTGGATCCATTTGACCACGTCCTGCACCAGATCCTCCGGGGCCGAAGCGCCCGAGGAGATGCCTACGTTGCCGATGCCTTCCAGCCATTCGCGCCGCATGTCCGCGGGGCCGTCGATGAGGTAGGACTTCTTGCCCATGCGTTCGCCCAGCTCGCGCAAGCGGTTGGAATTGGAGCTGTTCGCGGAGCCGATCACGATGAGGATGTCGACCAGCTTGGCCATGTCCGTGACCGCCTGTTGGCGGTTGGTGGTGGCGTAGCACAGGTCGCCCTTTTCCGGGCCCTTGATGTTGGGGAAGCGTTGCTTGAGCGCGGCGATGATGTCCTTGGTCTCTTCGATGGACAAGGTGGTCTGCGTGGTGTAGGCGAGGCCGTCCTCGTTCACGCCCTTGAGCTTCCAGACATCGTCCGGACGCTCGACCAGGATCATCTGTCCGTCCGGCAATTGGCCCATGGTGCCCACCACTTCCGGGTGGCCGGCGTGGCCGATGAGGATGATCTGCAATTCGTTCTTGTTGTGGCGCTTGACGGCCGAGTGCACGCGCTTGACCAGCGGGCAGGTGGCATCGATGGTGAGCAGGGTGCGGCTTTCCGCTTCGGTGTAGACGGCGGTAGGCACTCCGTGGGCGGAGAAGATGGCCACGGAGTTCACGGGCACTTCCTCGAGCTCCTCGACGAAGACCGCGCCCTTGTCGCGCAACCGGGAAACCACGGCCTGGTTGTGCACGATTTCATGGCGCACGTATACCGGGGCCCCGAACTTTTCGATGGCCTTCTCGACGATGCTGATGGCCCGTTGCACGCCGGCGCAGAAGCCGCGCGGGGAAGCCAGATAAATCTTCACCGTTACTGTCCCTTGTCTTTGCCGGCCGCGAGGAGGCTTTTCCCCCCGTCCCGCCGGGCGTTTGCACCGGCGTCCCCGCCGAGCGTTTGTACGGAATAGAAAGTAGCAAATATCCTCCGGCCGCCTTCCACAAGGGCCGCATCCAGGGCCTGGCGCAACTCTTCGACCAGATGGCGGCAGGCCTTGGGGATTTCGGGTCCGGAAGCCGGCAGGAAACCGATTCCGGCGGGGTCCTTCAGAACCCGGCCGATCCCTGCCGCCAAAACCCGTTCCGCCAGGAATTGCTGAGCATGAAAATACGGCCCGAAATGGATTCCGGTTTCCGCCAGCAAGGGTTCCCAAAGATTGTGGCATCCGATGGGAATCAAACTGCCGCCCACGAAGGCGGAATGGCATCCCGGAAGCAATGCGCCGATGAGGCCCATGGCATCCACGATGAGATGCCGTGCGCGGGGATCCCGGCTATGCAGGGCGAAGCCCTGAGGCTCCAGGAGCCGGTGGAACCGCTCCACCTCGCGCAACTTCCGGGGAAAGATGATCACGCCGGAACGGTTCATGAGCGCGGGCAGACCCGGCATGAGCAGGACAAGTTCGCGGTAATGCAAGGAGAGGAATGCGAAGCGGGAAATGCCCGCCGGTTCCGCGCGCGCGTCCGCTCCGCGTTCGAGAAAATGGGCGGCCTTGAAATCGAACCCGGTCACGATCTCCGTCTTCGTGAGAGACCCGAACCGCTGCGCATCCATCGGACTTTGCGCCTGGATCCAGGCAAGGCCGTCGAGCAGGCGCGCCCCCGCGCCGCCGAAGCGCCGATACCTGCGGACGGCTTTTTCCGAAAGCCTGCCGCTGACAAGGACCACGGGCAAACCTCGTTCACGGCACACGGCAATAAAATGGGGCCACAATTCCACTTCGTACAGGCAAAGCCCCACGGCATCGTGGGACGCCAGGAAACGGCGTACGATGTCGGGATGATCGAAGGGTGCGAGGACGGCCAGGAAGCGGGATTCCGGGCCCTGTTCCGCGCATCGGGCCTGGAGAAACGCCGTACCTTCCGCCGTTGTCGCCGTCAGGACCATGGCGAGGGACTCCGGCAGGCATCGCGCGAAGGCCCACAATCCTTTGGCCTCTCCCAGGGAGGCGCAATGCAACCAGAGCTTTTTCCCGGGCATTTTCCGGCCGCACGTCGAACCTGGAATCCCCGACCCGTCATCCTGCCCTGAAGTTTCGGCCGCGGCCCGCGGCCATCCGTAACCCAGACGTTCCGTAACATTCCAGTTACGGGGAATGAATCCCCGGCCGGCCGGGGAACCAGGCGGACCGTCAAGGCGCGCCAGCAGTTGCACCAGGGGAAGCAGCACGTTCCAGGCCCAACGGTAAATGGCCAGGTAAAAGCGGCTCATCGACCCAGAACGGAAAGGGCCCAAAGCAACCCGGCGCAGGCGGCGGTCTTGCCCAGGTTGGCCCCCTGTCGGCTCCAAACGCCGAAGAGTCCGCCGGTTGCCGCTGCGGCTTCGCACGACTCGTCGGTTTCGGGGGTGGCCGCACCGTCGGTTGCCGCATCCGCATTCTTTTCCGCAATGGGCGCGCCCAACCATCGCGGCGTGGCGCGCTGGTATCTGCGATATGCTTCTCCGCGGGTGCGCAGCAGGAAAACCTCCTCAGCCCGCGCCAGCAGAACATGATGGGCAACCGCTCCGAGCCACACCGCCAACGCGGTCCACAGGGACAGGCAATTCGCGAAAACGATCAATCCCGCGATCACGGCCAGGTTCGAAAGATAAAGCGGATGCCTGCCAAAGCGGTATGGGCCGCCCGTGGCCAAGGCATCAGCGGCCATTCCCAGGGAATTGCTGTGTCCGGGGATAAAGCGGCCAGCCTGGAACCGGTATGCCGCGCCCAAGGCGACCAGCAATAGACCGGCAGGAAGCAGAGGCGCCGCCGAAGTCCAGCGCGCCCAGGCCAACATTGCGAACAGCGCGCCCAGGATCCAACCGCGCCAAGCATACTGGAACGAGGCCATCAAACTACCGCTCCCACCGTCCGGATCACGTCCATTTTTACGGTGCGGGAACAAAACTCGCCGAGAAAAGGTTCATGGGAAACCAAAGCCGCTCCCCGCCGCAGTCCGCGCCCCGTAGGCCGTCGCCAGAATGCCAGCAGGTCCCTCAGGATTCGTTCCCGATCCCCCGCGGTCAGCCACGTGGTCGGTTCGTCCAGCAACAGGAACGACGCCTCCGACGCGAACACCCGGGCCAGGCACAGACGTTGGCGCTCTCCGCCGGACAAGCCTTTGGATGCGCCCGCCTTGGACAGAATGGCGCTCAATCCCAGGATGCCGTCCAAGACCTCCCATTCCGCCGCGTGTTCGGAACGATAAGCACCGACCCAAGCGTTCCAATCCGGTTCCAAAAAAGCCTTTTGCGGCAGATAGGCGAAACCGGCTTCCGGCCATCCGGCCGGCATGAGGATGCGGCCGGCCAGCGGTTGTTCTATGCCGGACAACAATTTGAGCAAAGTAGATTTGCCCGCGCCGTTGCGGCCGGAAATCCACGTCAACTCCGTGGGATCGATTTCGAGATCCAACCCGTCCACAACCAGGGATGCATTCCGCTCCGCAGCCACCGCATAGCCGAAGCGTAAACCTTCCAGGAGAATGGATCCGCCCGGGGAGGTTTCCCGCGGAGCCCGCAATGGAAAGACTTCCAGGCCCGCGAGCAAGCTTTCCATCGACAACCAGGCCTGGTTCCCCATCAGGTAGATGGGATAGTTGCGGGCCCATTCCCGGATGGGGCGGTACATGAGCAGCAGCAAAGCGCCGAACGGCAACAGTCCCAAGGATCCGACGGGAAAGCCCGCGCCTTGCGCATGCGGACCGCCCGCCTCGCTGGCGAAGAAAACCAGGGCCGCCAGGGCCATGAAGAAAAACCATTCCAACGCCGGAGGGAATACCGCCTTGGCCGTTTCCCAGGCGCGCGCACGCTTCGCATGGCGTTCCAGCCCGTCGCCCAGGAACGCCGCGGCTTCCGCTAGGCGTCCGTTGCCCGCGTGGGCTTCCAGCCCTTCCGCGAAAGCTTCCGTCTCGGTCGCCAGTTCCGCCTTGGACTCGCTCCAGCTTTGGCCAGATACCGCCAGCATGCCCGCGCGCAGGCGGCTCGCGAGCACCGCGGGCAAGGCCAGGGCCAACGCCCCGGCGGCCAGCTTCCATGAGAACAGGAACAACAGGGGCGCCATCACCAATGTGTGCGCAGCCGCGGCCAGGCAGCGGAAACCCGCGCCTATCCCATGGGCCAGATCCTCCAGTCCGGTTTCGACCCCCGTAACCAGGGTGTTACGCCAGGGATCCCGGTAGGCCGGGAAGGCGCGTTCGACGGCGGTGCGCAACAGGCGGCCGCGCAGGCTTTCCAGCCAGGCGAACACGCTCCGCATTTCCAGGCGCGTCGCCGCGATCTGGGCCAGGGTCCGCAAGGTTACGATCACGGCCAATCCGAGCAGGGGAATGCTCCAGGTCTGCCACCGGGCTCCGGTCACGGCGGACTTGGCCACCAGGATGAAAAGGCCTTCCAAGGCTCCGATCACGAGGCTGGCGGCAAAGAGCAGCAGCAGCAGGGATTTCCGTTTCCGGGAGAAGGTGCGCAGAAGCATCGATTGAAAAGGTCGAAAAAATATCCGCAAAGGCTACCTGCATTTTTCCAAAATTTCCCCAACGTCGTTCCATCTTGGAACAGCTATGACCCGTTTAACCGGATTGACGCCACGTTATGCTTGATTCGAGGGCCCAAAACCGCTATATTGTGGCCACATTCTTAGCACTCTGGCTCAGAGACTGCTAAAAACAACTTTCAACGTCTCTTCAATCACTCATCACCCCTATAAAGGAGAACCCTATGAACGTGAAGCCTCTAGCCGATCGGGTCCTTGTCGAAGCCCTCGAAGCCGCGGAAAAAACCGCCGGCGGCCTGTATGTTCCGGACACCGCCAAAGAGAAGCCCCAGAAAGGCCGCATCGTAGCCGCCGGTCCGGGCAAAGCCTCCGACGCCGGCGCCCTGATCAAGATGGAAGTGAAAGTCGGCGACACCGTCCTGTACGGCAAGTACTCCGGCACGGAAGTCTCCGTGGAAGGCAAAGACTACCTGATCATGCGCGAAAGCGACGTCCTCGCCGTCATCTGAAACCGAAGCGGTTTCTTTTAGAATCGCTGCGCGATTCTAAACGGACCGGGTTTTCGAACGGATTGGGAATGACTTTTTGAATCGAAGCGATTCAGTCGACGAAACAACGAAACAGAAAATTTTACAGGTAACAAGGAGAGACATCCATGGCAAAGCAACTCGTATTCGATACCGCCGCCCGCGCCGCCCTCAAGCGGGGCGTGGACAAGCTGGCGAACGCCGTCAAGATCACCCTCGGTCCCAAGGGCCGCAACGTGGTCCTCGCGAAGAGCTTCGGCTCCCCCACCTCGACCAAGGACGGCGTGTCCGTCGCCAAGGAAATCGAGCTGGAAGACCCGTTTGAAAACATGGGCGCGCAGTTGGTGAAGGAAGTCGCGTCCAAGACCTCCGACATCGCCGGCGACGGCACCACCACCGCCACGGTGTTGGCCCAGGCCATCGTCACCGAAGGCCTCAAGAACGTGATCGCCGGAGCCAGCCCCATTGAGCTGAAGCGCGGCATCGACATCGCGGCCGACGCCGTGATCGCCGAAGTCAACAAGATGGCCAAGCCCGTCACCACCAAGGAAGAGTGGGCCAAGGTCGCCTCCATCTCGGCCAACAACGAGATCGAAATCGGCAACTGGATCGCGGAAGCCATGGCCAAGGTCGGCAAGGACGGCGTCATCCAGATCGAGGAAGCCAAGTCCGCCGAGACCAATCTCCGCATCACCGAAGGCATGCTCTTCGACCGCGGCTACGTTTCGCCCTACTTCGTGACCAACCCGGACTCGATGGAAGCCATCCTCGAGAACGCCGCCATCCTGATTTACGACAAGAAGGTCAGCTCCATGAAGGACCTGCTGCCCATCCTCGAGAAGGTCGCCCAGAGCGGCAAGCCCCTGCTCATCATCGCGGAAGACGTGGACGGCGAAGCGCTGGCCACCCTCGTGGTGAACAAGCTGCGCGGCACCCTCAAGGTCGCGGCCGTCAAGGCCCCGGGCTTCGGCGACCGCCGCAAGGCCATGCTGGAAGACATCGCCATCCTCACCGGCGGGCGCGTGATTTCCGAAGAGACCGGCCTCAAGCTGGAAAACACGACCTTCGATGACCTCGGCAACGCCAAGTCCATCAAGATCGACAAGGACAACACCACCATCGTCGACGGCGCCGGCAAGGCCCCGGACATCAAGGCCCGCGTGGCCCAGATCCGCCGCCAGATCGAAGAGACCACCTCGGACTACGACAAGGAAAAGCTCCAGGAGCGCCTTGCCAAGCTCGCGGGGGGCGTGGCCGTGATCGAGGTCGGCGCTGCCACCGAGACCGCCATGAAGGAAAAGAAGGATCGCGTGGACGATGCCTTGCATGCCACCCGCGCCGCCGTCGAATCCGGCGTCGTAGCTGGCGGCGGCGTAGCCCTCATCCGCGCGGGCAAGGTGCTGGACGGCCTCAAGCTGACCGGCGACCAGGCCATCGGCGTCGCCATCGTGCGCCGCGCCATCGAAGAGCCCCTGCGCCAGATCGCCCTCAACGCCGGCGAAGAGCCGTCCGTGGTGGCGAACAAGGTGAAGGAAGGCAAGGATGACTACGGTTTCAACGCCCGCACCGGCGAGTACAAGAACCTGATCGCCGACGGCGTCATCGACCCCGCCAAGGTGACCACCACCGCTCTGCGCAACGCCGCGTCCATCGCGGGCCTGTTGCTGACCACCGATTGCCTTATCGCCGAGAAGAAGGAAGAGAAGTCTTCCGGCGGCGGCATGGGCGGCGGTATGGGCGGCATGGGTGGAATGGGCGGCATGGGCGGCATGGACGGTATGATGTAGTCGTCCCGGCCCTGGAAAACCGGGGCCATCATGCGCCCCCGCGCTTCGTGTGCGGGGATTTGCCTTTCTCAGTTCCGTCCCCTGGCGCGATCGCGTGCCAGGGGACTTTTTGGTTCAACCGGCTTCGGCCAAGGGAACAGGATTGTGAACAGCCCCTTGAATCCCCGGCAGAAGCAGGTCCTCACCGCCATCGTCGATCATTACATCGTCAAGGCCGAGCCCGTTTCCTCCAAGGTGCTCAGCGTCAATCCCCTGCTCCAGGCCAGCAGCGCCACCATCCGCAATACCATGGCGGAACTCGAAGACCTCGGGTTCGTAGAGCAGCCGCACACCTCCGCGGGACGCACGCCCACAGATCGCGGCTACCGCACTTACATCAACGAGCTGATGCACGTGGATCCGCTTTCCGCGGAAGACCGCCGCGCCATCGAGGCCGAAATCGACGAGGCCCATGACGAACAGGAATTGATGGCGCATACCGCGCGTATCCTGGGCAACCTCACCCATCAGCTTGGCGTCGCCGTCTCCCCCTCCGTGGAAGAGTCCCTGTTCAAGAACCTGTCCCTGATCCCGGTCGATCAGAACAAGGTCATGATCATCCTTTCCGTCTCCGAAACCGTGTTCCGGACCACCTTGGTCGATTCCGGCATCGACACCTCCATTTACCGGCTGGAGTCCATCGCCCGGCGTATCAATGAGCGCATGCAAGGCAAGCCTGTTTCATTTTTGAACAGCTTTTTGAAAAATCCGAAAGAAAGTTCCGCCTCCGAGGAGGAAAAAAAGGCATTTTCCTTCTTTGACCGTTCTATTTCGAAACTATTTAAATCCCAACAGCATCAGGACGTGCAGATTTCCGGGACCAAGAACATCTTCTCTCGGGTGGATTTCGAGAAACTTGAGGATTTGGAGTCGATTTTAGACCTCCTTGATTCCAAAATGGCACTGGTACACTTCTTGCGCCAAAGGAATGAAAAACAAGGAGTCCATGTCACGATAGGCGAAGAGCATCAAGAGGGGCATAAGCTGAGGTCCGTTTCCATCGTCACCTCCGCTTTCAGCCTGGGCGGCGCGCACGGAATCGTGGGCGTGATCGGGCCCAAGCGCATGCCTTACTCCCGGCTCATCTCCATCGTGGACCATACGGCGAAGACGCTCAACCAGCATTCCCAGGGCCGCAAGCCGGACGCTTGAAGACCCCGGAGGCGGAAGGAGCCGGATGAAGTGGCCCAACTGGCCTGGCAAAAAGTCAGGCGCAAACGACAAATCGGCAAACATGCCGCGGACATCGGAACTCGAGGAACCAGACGTGGAAAATCAAGATCAGCAGAACCAGTCCAGTGAATCGGCCGCCGAAACCGAAAGGGAAGGCGCGGAGATTTCCGAGGGCCTGGAAAAGGAATCCCGGGAATACGACAAGCTGCAGGACGAGGTGCAAGATGCCAAGGACAAGCATCTGCGCCTGCTCGCCGAGTTCGAGAATTTCCGCCGCCGCAGCGCCAAGGAGAGCTTCGAAGTGATCGCTTCCGCCAACGCCAAGCTGTTGGGCAAGCTCACCGAGGTCCTCGACAATTTCAACCTGGCCTTCGACCCCAAGCATAAGACGGACAAGCCGGAAGAGATGGAAAAGGGCATGCGCCTCATCTACAACAAGTTCAAGGAGATCCTCTCCGACGAAGGGTTGACCGAGGTCGACCCCCAGGGCGAGGCCTTCGATCCCAACCTCCACGACGCCCTGATGCAGCAGCCCAGCGATACGGTTCCCGAGAATCATATCATCCAGGTGCTCCAGAAGGGGTACAAGGCGAAGAGCAGGATTCTGAAGCACGCGAAAGTCATCGTATCGACGGGGACGCCGTAAAGCCCCATAGGGCGAACGGCGGACCACAAGCAAAAAGTTTCTGAAAGGGCACAACCATGGGTAAGATCATCGGCATCGACTTAGGCACCACCAACTCCTGCGTGGCGGTCATGGAGGGCGGCAAGCCCACCGTGATCCCGAACGCCGAAGGGCATCGCACCACGCCGTCCATCGTGGCGTTCACCAAGGGCGGCGAGCGCCTGGTGGGCCATGTGGCCAAGCGCCAGGCCATCACCAACGCGGAACGCACCGTGTACTCCATCAAGCGTTTCATGGGCCGCGTCGGCAACGAAGTGACTTCGGAACGCAGCCGCGTCCCCTACAAGGTCGTCGGCGCCAACGCCGAGCCCGTGGCCGTGGAAATCGACGGCAAGAAATTCACGCCTCCTGAAGTCTCGGCCATGGTCTTGCAAGCGATGAAGAAGATCGCCGAGGACTACCTGGGCGAAACCGTTACCCAGGCCGTGGTCACGGTGCCCGCGTATTTCAACGACGCCCAGCGCCAGGCCACCAAGGACGCGGGCAAGATCGCGGGCCTGGAAGTCCTGCGCATCGTAAACGAACCCACCGCCGCGGCGCTCGCCTACGGGTTGGATAAAAAGAAGAACGAGACCATCGCCGTGTATGATCTCGGCGGCGGCACCTTCGATATCTCCATCCTCGAGATCGGCGACGGCGTGTTCGAAGTGAAGTCCACCAACGGCGACACCCATTTGGGCGGCGACGATTTCGACCAGGTCATCATCGACTGGATCGCCGCGGAGTTCAAGAAGGACAACAACATCGACCTGCGCAACGACAAGATGGCGTTGCAGCGTCTGAAGGAAGCGGCGGAGAAGGCCAAGATCGACCTGTCCGGCAGCAAC
>OBEQ012954878.1_pt1 | contig 28364 bp, 28 predicted proteins | sample 1670901 | NCBI WGS metagenome assembly OBEQ01 (sample SAMEA104232315, study PRJEB22302) | groundwater metagenome | biome: forest; feature: aquifer; material: groundwater | place: USA | collected 2011-08-07 | depth 5.4 m
GCCTGGCGGGAACCGAGGCCCTGGACCTGTACTGCGGCGTGGGCCTGTTCGGCGCCTTCCTCAAGGACAAGTTCGAACGCGTGCTGGCCGTGGAGGAGAACCCGATCTCCCTGGAGTACGCCCTGGGTAACATCGGAGATACCCACCATTTCCTGCGGGGCAAGGTCGAGGATCTGCTGCGGGAGGAACGCGGCCCCTTCGCCTCCGGCCATCCGGATGCGGTGGTGGTCGATCCGCCCCGGGACGGCCTGGACGCGGCGGTGCGCGACTATCTCATCGCCAAGCATCCGCCACGGCTGATCTACGTCTCCTGCAACCCCGTGACCTTGGCACGGGACCTCAAGATCCTGTTGGCGAATGGGTTCAAGCTCGACGATATGCGCCTGTTCGACTTCTACCCGCAGACCGCGCATGTGGAGGCGGTGGCGAAGTTGTCGTGGACTGCGGAGGCGACATAGTCATTGTGGTCTTTTCGGTGTGGCCTTTGCTGGGAGTCATTGCGGCCTATTCGTTGCGGTCCCTGGCCGGGAGTCTGGAGCCGGGAGCAAGAAATAGGCTCCAGATTGCGATGCCTTGGAAGCGGCAGCCGAAAGCCCCGCCGTATGATCGAGCCGCCCTTCTTAATTTTCTTCGTTCCCGGCCCCCGGCTCCCGACTCCCAGCCGGCAATATCGCCCCACCGTCTTCACCTCCCCTTAAATGAGGTGAAATCGCAGTCGCTCTTCGCCATCAACCGGTCACACGATGTATTTTTTAGGTTTTTAAGCCGATTGCAGAGGGAAAAGCCATGATTCTATCGGCCTTGTTCTGGATACTCCTGGGTCTCATCATCCTGGTCGTGGGAGCGGCCATTTCCATGTTCCTCAAGAAAGGAGCGGGAGATCGGCAATCCCAGGACGATTCCTCCCCGATATACGCGAGCGGCGTGTATTCGCTGATCCGGAGATCCCCGCGCAAGGAACTCCAGGAACGCGAACCTCCCCTGGAAGAGGTGCAACCGGTGCTTTCGAAGGAGCAGGGGGCGGCCAACGGCTCGGCTCAGCAGTACCTGGACGAGTGGCGGAGGCAGGCGAATATTAGTATAAATAACATCGAAAAAGGGGATAGAGAGGGAATCCAGACCTACCGGTACCAGGTCCCGGCGAAATGCCAGAGGACGTGCGCGATGTTCGGTGGGGATGCCTACGTGACCCGTGAGCAGCTCCACAATCATGTGCAATTGATTCCGCCCTTCCATCTGGGATGCGGGGTCCAACTGGTCACCAAGGAAGCCTGGACAGCCGGCAATGAGAACGCCGCCTGGACTCCCATTCTTCCCGTGAACGGTAAGTATCTCACGCCGGATTGGAGAATCGTTGTCAAGCTTTAAACGTTCCCGCCTTCTTGCCTCCTCCATCCTGTCCCTATCCGTCCTCCTCCCCGTTCTCGAAGCCCGGGCGCAGGGCGGCTCCGCCGTCATCACCTTGGTCATGCCCGTGGGCGCGCGCCAGTTGGGCATGGGCGAATCCGGCATCGCGATGGCGGACGATGTGTTCGGCACCTTCTGGAATCCGGCCGGCATGGCCTTCGGCCCGCTCTCGAACGAATGGGAGCTGGTGCTCCCCAAGACCTACCGCCGCAACGGACTGGAATTCACCCGGGAGTTCACGGCCCTGGCCACCAAGCCCCGTTCCGGCTTCCTGTTGAAATCCACCGTGTGGGCCGGCGCCAAGGACGGCCTGCTCTTGTTCAACGGCAAGTACTGGCGCGAATACCACGAGTACGTGCTGGAGCAGGGCGATCAGATCGAAAAGATCGTGCGCCGCTACGCCGGCACCGGGGACAATCTGGACACCTTGGTCAAGCGCGTGAAGGCCTACAACCACATCGCCACCAAGCAGGATGAAGAGGATCTCATCAGCCTCAAGCTGCCCTACAATCTGCTGTTCCCGGACGAGCCCGTGACCTCCCTGGCCCTGGACAACACCGACCGCCTTTGGGTAGGCACCACGGGCGGCCTGTATCGCTTCGACGGATCCGGTTGGAAGGCCTTCGACAAGGAACCGGGCTTCACCTATCTGGGCGGGGACACCGCCTCCGTCAAAGGCGCGGACGCCAAGTCCGCCGAGGTCGCGGCCAAGGTGGCGCTGCTGGATACGGCCGCCTTCCGCAAGCTGGCCGATACCTTGGCCGTCGCGCGCATCAAGCCCGTGGTGGATACGTCCAAGGCCCCGCTCACCGATTCCCTCAAGAAGATCCGCGCCGCCAAGGCCGCGACCGATTCCCTGGACCGCCGCGCCTTGTCCAAGACCTTGTACGACTCCATCGCCAACCAGGCCAAGAACGAGATCGCGGAAGCGGTCGCCAACGCCTCGGACTCCCTGGCCTCCAAGGCCAAGGCGGAAGCCGCCGCTTCCGGCAAAGGGGCCGACCAGTTCCGCAAGCTCGGCATCACCGCCCTCATCGTCAAAGGCAGCAGCGTGTGGATCGGCAGCGAGGACGGCCTCTACGAATACAAGAAGACCTCCATCACCCGCCGCGGCCAGAATCTGTTGCCCAGCCAGTACGTGACCAGCATCGCCGCCCACGAGAACCTGGACGAGATCTACGTCGCCATCAAGGACGCGGGCATCGCGCGCTACACTCCGCCCAAGTCCGGCAACGGCGCCGCCAAGTGGAAGCTCTTCAACGCGAACGACGGCCTCATCGACTCGTCCGTCACCAAGGTCCTGCTCGACAAGGACGGCCACGTGTGGGCGGCCCACAAGGGCGGCATGTCCCATTACACCGCCCTGCGCGTGTGGGAGAAGATCCATTTCAAGAAGCAGGAACTGCGCTCGCTCGCCCTGGATGAAGACGGCCACATCTGGATCGGCACCAACGAGGGCGCCTGGAAATACACGCCCAAGTACACCAACGCCAAGGGCCGCCAGCAGGTGAAGAAGGGTGAGGAGGCCGGCAAGTCCGACCTGCAGGCGGACTGGGTCCACTTCCATACCGGCAACGGCCTCACGGACAAGAACGTGCGCGAAGTTAAGGCCCAGGGCCAGGACATCTGGTTCGTGACGGACGCGGGCATTGAACGCTACAACACCGCCAAGGCCCAGGTGGGCTTCTTCTACGAAAGCCTGCTGCCGGTGCTGAACCTCCCTGACCTGTACCACGCCTTCATGGGCGCGACCTTCCCAGTGGAGGAATGGGGCACCGTGGGCGGCTTCGTCAACTACGTATCGTTCGGGCAGAACACGCAAACTACGGGAGACGCCAAGGACCTGCGTACGTTCGACTCCTATGAACTGGTGGGCGCGCTCAGCTACGGCACGCGCCTTTCCAAGAACGTGGGCTTGGGCGTCAACGCCAAGTTCATCTACTCCGCCCTGGCGCAAGGCATCACCAGCAGCGGCGAGCAGACCGACGGCATCGCCGTCAGCTACGCCCTGGACGCGGGCATCTTATGGAAGACCCCGATCCTCAAGGGCCTGAGCCTGGCCATGGTGTTGCAGAACATGGGCCCGGCCGTCTTCTACGTGGATCAGGCCCAAGCGGATCCCATCCCCTTCACCTGGAAGGTGGGCGCCGCCTACGAAGTGCTGCACACCCCCAATCACAAGCTCACCCTGGCCGCGGACGCCAACCGCGAAGCAGTCTACCGCGACGGCAACGAGGCCTCGCCCGTATACATCGGCGCCTGGAAGGATCTCGTCTACCCCTTCGACGACAAGAACCACACCGCCCTGGAAACCTGGCAGGAGAACGTCCGGCAGAGCGTGTTCAACACGGGCATGGAATACGTGTACGCGAACGTGGCCGCGTTCCGCACCGGTTACCTGTACGATCAGAGCGGCAAGCGCTACGAGCTGGATCTGGGCCTGGGGTTCATGATCTCGGACATCCTGCAGGTGGATGGGACCTTCATCAAGTCCTTCGACAACGGCATCCGCAACAACCAGAAGCGCTTCAGCATGCTGCTGCGGTTCTAGCGCGCGACCGTCCGCTTTTCCTCCAGGAAAGCATCCACTTCCCGCTGGGATCGCAATTCGATCTTTTCAGGGCCACCATTGCCGGATTCCAGGAAGAGCTCGGCGTATTCCCGTTGCTTCGGCGAATATGTCTTAATGAACCACCACAGCATCGAATCCCGGGTGAAGAAATGCAGGAAGAGGGACTCACGGTTTCCGCTCCAGAGGACTTCCCTCGTGAGGCCGCGCCTGATACTCCGGATTAATATGCGGGTGAATACGACTCGGAATGGGAGATTGATCCAGATGACCGCCGTCGCACGCCCCCAAATGAGATCCCGCACGCGCGCGTAGTTCCCTTCGATTACCCAGGCCTCTTCGCGGGTTTTTTCCCCCACGATTTTGCGGAACCCTTCCTGAGGCCGTTCCTGCCATTGCGGCAGCCAATTGATCCCGTCCAGTTCATAGTGAGGCGATTCGAGCGCCTTTGATAACGCCTTTGCCAAGGTGGTCTTCCCTGAGCCACTGGTGCCGACGATGGCTATCCGTTTCATCGTGCCCGGTTGGACCTGGGCTTGCTCGACTTTTTCGCCCAATCCTCTTTAGTGATGGCCCAACGTTCATGATCCCGCCACTTTCCATCCACTTGCAGGTACTTCGGCGAAAAACCCTCCATACGGAACCCGAGCTTTTCGACAAGGTTCTTGGATGCGCTATTCCGGGGTTGGATATTGGCTTCAAGACGATGGAGATTGAGAACGGTGAAAGCCTCCTTGAAGACCAGGGACATCCCCTGGCTCATATATCCGTTGCCGGTGAAGGGTTGGAAGGCGTAATAGCCCAGGAAGGCGCTTTGGAACAATCCACGTATGATTTGGCTGATGTTGATGACGCCGATCAGCGCCTTATCCTCGGTCCTGCAAACGAAAAATCCCCTGAATGCCTCATCCTTGGCCCGGGCCAGGTACCGCGTGAACAGTGCTTCCGTCAATGGCGCGGCCACCCATTGCTTATGGAAGCGCCGGTTGCTTTCCACGAGGGCCAGGAATTCGGCTTTCCTTTTTTTCGAAATGGCTTCCAGATAAACCGCAGTGTGCCGCGTCTTCCTATTCATGGCGTTTCAGCCTCAGCGCCATCTGGTTTTCGGCGAAGTATTTTCCTTTCCACTTGATGGCGTTGTATTCGGTCGCGAAGGCTTCGAAGCCGAGCTTTTCATAAAGCCGTTTGGCCCCCAGGTTATCGGCGATGACCGTGAGGTTGATCTGTTCGATACCCGCAAGGTTCGAAGCCCGCGCCACCACGGCCTCGATCAACTTCCGCCCAATGCCTTGCCCGCGAAAATCCCCGTGAACGTACATGCGGAACAGCAATCCCTTGTGCCGCAGCTTTTCCCGGGATTTGCCTTCCCGTTCAAAACTGACGACTGCGGCAAGCGCCCCATCCACGCGGGCCGCGAGGGTGAAGCTGTCGCTTCTGCCTTCCGTCGGGAAACCCGAAGAGGCATCGTCGGCGGGCGTGATCCGGAAGCTTTCCTCGTCCCGGATCAGGCCCTCGTTCAGAAAAGCCTGGTATTCGCCGACTTCCGAGGCGGCCATTTCCACGATGGCGATACGGCTCATAGCTTATTCCCCTGGGTCCGGTGATCGATGCGGCCGAAGCTTCAGTCCCCGATATGGATCTTGACGTCGTACGGTGAGGGACGGCCCTCATCCCGTTCCAGCCAGCTCTTCAGGCTCAACAAGAAGACGGCCCACTTGGTGCTGCAATGATGCATGAACTCCACCGGGGACTTCCATCCCGCATGCTTGAAGAGGATGAAGACCTGGCCTTCTTTTTGTTGCAGCCGGAAGGTGATGACCGTGCCCACCCACTCCTTGGGGCCGCCTAAGCATTTCCATTTCACCAGGCGGTTGCGTTCGAGGCCGGCGACCTTCATTACGGAAAACTTAAAATCGATAAGGCCGCCGAGGCTCGCCTCGCCTCGGGTATCCGATACCCACCAATGGGACAGGCCTTCGATGGTGGTGAGGGCTTCGTAGACTTTCTTCGGCGCGGCCTTGATGCCAACGCGGTGGAGGATGTCCGGCATGTCCGTTCAGGCCTTGCGTTCGGGCGTGCGGATGGTGCGGATGATGTCCATCAGGGACTTGTCCTTCAACTCCTTCAGCTCGGTCGCATCCAGGAAGATGCCGTAGCAGACGCCGCAGGATTCATACCATACGTGGCCCTGTTTGACGTCCACCATCTTGATCATGCGGGAGCCATCCTTGGGGCAGAGGTAGTCTTCGATCCGGCTGGTCTTGTCGAAGTCGCGCTGGTCCCCTATGTCCAGGGCTTCGGAGCCTTTCTTCTTGAGCAGGTCCTGGAGCTCCAGGGCGTCGAGCCACAGGCCGTGGCAGGACATGCAGCGATCGACCTGGATGCCTTCGAAATGGACCTTGACGAACGGGCTCTTGCATTTGGGGCACTTCATGGGGATCCTTTCGAAGGTGGTGGGATTCAGCTGCGGAACCGGGATGTTACCCTCACACCCGCAGGTCTTCCTGATCGAGCGTCTTCCAGTCCGGATGCTTGGCCAGCACGGGCTCGACTTCCCAGGTCAGGAATTCCTCGGTGATTTCCGGGGAACGGCCGGTGAACTTGGTGGGATCCAGGACCGCGTTAAGGGTCTTCACATCCAAGCCGAAGGCCGGATCCTTGGCGATGAGTTCCATCAGGTTGTTGTCCAGGCCTTCCTGCTTGACGCGCTTGGCGGCCTCGAGGGAGTGGCGGCGGATGGATTCGTGAAGCTCCTGGCGATCGCCGCCGCGCTTGACCCCGGCCATCATGATGTTCTCCGTGGCCATGAAGGGCAGTTCGGCCATCACGTGCTTCTCGATCATCTTGGGATAAACGACCAGGCCCTTGCAGATGTTCTCGGCCAGGATGAGCATGGCGTCGATGGCGAGGAAAGCCTGGGGAATGGCCAGGCGCTTGTTGGCGGAATCGTCCAAGGTGCGTTCGAACCACTGCGTGGAGGCGGTGAAGGCCACGCTGTTCTCCAGGGAGATCACGAAGCGGGCCAGGGATCCGATGCGCTCGGCGCGCATGGGATTGCGCTTGTAGGCCATGGCGGAGGATCCGATCTGATCGGCTTCGAAGGGTTCCTCGATCTCCTTGAGATGCTGCAGCAGGCGCAGGTCCGTCGAGAACTTGCTGAGGGATTGCGCGATATTGGATAGGAGCGAGAGCACGCGCGAGTCGAGTTTGCGCGTGTAGGTCTGGCCGGAGACGCCCAGGCTGCGGGCGAAGCCGGCCTTCTTGGTGACGGCCTCGTCCAGGGCCTTGACCTTGGCGTGATCGCCGTCGAAGAGTTCCAGGAAACTGGCCTGGGTGCCGGTGGTGCCTTTGACGCCCAGGAAAGGCAGACCTTGATCGACGAAGTCGAGTTCTTCCAGATCGAGCAGCAGATCCTGGATCCACAGGGTGGCGCGCTTGCCGACGGTGGTGAGCTGGGCGGGTTGGAAATGCGTGAAGCCCAAGGTGGGCATGTCCTTGTATTGGCGCGCGAAGGCGGAGAGGGCGGCGACCACGCGCAAGGCGCGGCGGCGTACCAGGTCCATGCCCGCGCGGGCCTGGATGAGATCGGTGTTGTCGGTGACGTAGGCGGAGGTGGCGCCCAGGTGGATGATACCGGCGGCCTTGACGCTCTGAAGACCATAAGCGTGCACGTGGGCCATCACGTCATGGCGGACGGCCTTCTCACGCTTCTCCGCCTCTTCGAAATTGATATCCTTCTCATGGGCTTTGAGATCCGCGATCTGCTCTTCCGAAATCGGCAGGCCCAATTCCCGTTCCGCTTCCGCGAGCAATATCCACAACTTGCGCCAGGTCTGGAATTTGAATTGGGGCGAAAAGACGAAACCCATGCGCGCCGAAGCATAGCGCTTGATGAGGGGGTTTTCGTACTGCTTGGGGTCGTTCATGGGATGCTCGGTTCCGAGGATGGCGTGGGTTGTTTCGCGTTGGATCGCCCCAAAAGTAGCTCCTCCGGGGGGGTCTATCAAACCATCGTAAATGAGTTATTTTGCCGACATGGACGCCTTTGAAGCCCCGGATTCCCGGCATCTCCTGTTCACCTACGGCACCCTGATGCTGACCACCGGTATCGCCGCCGTGGATGAGGCCATGCGCAAGGCGGGGAAATCCCTGGGGCGGGGTTTTATCCACGGCCGCCTCTACGACTTCGGGGACTATCCCGGAGCCGTGGCCGCCGGTCGGTATGGAACGGGGGAAGGGTCCGATGGGGCGGGATCCGAAGATGCGCCAAAGGTATGGGGGCACCTGCTGCTCTTGGATGATCCTGACGCTTTATTCTCCGTGCTCGATCCCTATGAAGGCTTCACGCCCGCGGATCTGACGGGCTCGGAATTCGTGCGCGCGCTGGCCGCAGTGACCCTGCCGGACAAAAGCGCAAGCCTGGAGGCGCAAATCTACTACTACAACTTTTCCATCGCGGGGCGCGCGCCGATCGCGTCCGGGGATTACCTGGCCCATTGGAGTGCTCAAGGTAAACCTTTGCAGGGAAGGACCCGGGAATGAAACCAATGTCGCCCCGGATCACGGCAAAAAATGTCCGGAGGATATCGATGAGCGCAAAACCGGCTGAATTGGATCAGATGCTCGAGAACCTCCGGAACGGTCCGGCCTTGCTGAAAGGCCTGATGGATCGGGTGCCGGTGGAAATTCTAAAGCTCCATCGGATACCCGGGAAGTGGTGCATCCACGGTCATGCATGCCATATCGTGGACGTCCAGCCCATGCTGATGCAAAGGCTGCAACGTTTCCTGGCGGAGGCGTCCCCGGCATTCGTGCCGTATATCCCGGATGGCGAGGATGGGGAAACGCCGCTTTTGAAAATGGATTTGCGGGAACAGTTGGAACGGTTTCCGGGGTTGCGGAATGATCTGGTGAACGTGATTGGTTCCATGCCGGAGAGAATATGGGAGAGGCGCGCAAGCCACCCGGAATATCTGGACTACACGCCGGAGATCATGATTCGGCATATCATGATGCATGATTCCCTGCACATGTACCGCATCGAAGAGCTATGGTTGACCAAAGAGGAATACCTGGGGCCAGCTCAAAGCCGATAGCGCACGCCCACCGACAAGCTTCCCCCCAACGCGATGATGCGGTTCACCACGTTCTTGTAGCGCGTCCCGGTCTCGTCGTTCGATGTGAAGGGATCATCGCCGTAGAAGTGCTGATCCATGTCCCCTTTGGTCCGCAGGTAGGCGACGTCCAGGGCCGCGACCGCGCTGGCGCGATCGGACAGGCGGAACTCCAATCCGGTCAATGCGCCCGCTTCGAATCCGGAGGCGAAGGTGTCGGATTCCTTCTTGCGCAGCACATGGTCATCGTGATCGAAGGCGAAGGCCGGCGCGCCCGAGATGAGGAGGTTCCAGGTGACCGCGTCGTTTCCGGCGAGGCGGAAATCCGCGGTGAGGCGGGGCACGATGCGGATCAGCCCATAGGTGAGGACGAGTTGACCCGGGAATTGGTCCACCTGGACGGGCGATCCGTCGGGAAACTGGGTGCCTTTCACCCCGAACATCCGGTAGTCGAAGCGCTCCGCGCGGACCGCCAGACCGTAACGCACGGGTTTCCGGAACAAGGTGTAGCTCCCGATGTCCAGGCCCGCTTCGCCGCCGTATCCGCGCAGCTCCGCCCGGGATTCCGTTTCGCTGAATTTGAACAGGACCGTCGCGGTGCCGCCTCCCGAGGTCGCCCGGCTTCCCATCCAATCCGTATCCTTCATCTTGGAGGACGGATCGCTCAGGTTGATCCACGCGCTCAGGCCCACGCCCACGGATCGCCCTTCGGTGATTACCGACTCGTGCCGGTAACGCAGTCCCACGGAGAATACATCCAGCGGGTATTCCAGTTCGCTCTGGCCCAGGCGTTTGACGTTGTCCGGAAGGGTATCCGCGCCGGTACCGGAGAGCGGAACCTCCAGTTCCAGCCGGAACAGGGTGGAGCCGAATCCCCGGAATAAAAAAGGCTCCACGCTGTTCTGGGCCCGCGAAATCGAAACGGCGCACACGGCCGCGACCACAAGGCGAAAGGCGATTTCCATCGGATCCCCGGACGAATGTTTTCTGGGCGCGCGCGGATAAAATAGTACTTTTCCGAAAGCTAGTCTTTGCAACCGCGCTTTAACATACCCGGAGGAATAATGAGTCTCAAGCGATTCGGCATTTTGATTTTGACTGTTCTTGGATTCACCACCGCCTCCCAAGCCCAATCCGAAAAAACCATATCGATAACGCTCTCCCCCATCCATCTGGCCTTTCCCATCGTGGAGGTCACGGGCGAGTACGCGCTTGCTCCGCAATTCGGCGTCGCCGGTATTTTCGGGTATGGAAGCATGACGGTGGACAATAGCTCCGGCAAGAGCGTCAAGATGCCGGTGTTGGAATTGGGCGGTCAGGCCGCTTATTATGTACTGGGAAGTTTCCGCCATGGCATGCAGCTGGGCGGCGAACTGCTTTGGATCAAGGTCAGCCCTCCCAAGGATCAGGGCGTCCCCGTGGCCGCCAACGGCGTCGCCGCCGGGCCATTCCTGGGTTACAAGTGGGTGGCCGACTTCGGACTCACCCTGTTCATCCAGGGGGGCTACGAATTCCTGTTCGCCCAGGCCAAGGCCACGGATGCGACGGGAAGGGAAATCCAGTCCTCCGCGGATGGCGGAGTCCCCCTGCTCAACCTTAATCTTGGTTGGTCCTTCTGAAACCGGAAATCGCAGCCACGTCCTTTAACAGGGTATTGAAAAAAGTCCTGCTGGCGTCGGACGTATCGCCTTTCTGAGCCGCGCTGGCGTTACCTCCGCTGGCCAGCCTTGGCCGAATTATCCATTTTTCAGGAATGAAATCTTCACCTCGCCTGCGCTTCACGCCCCTCCTCGCCTGCATCGCCTTCGGCATCCTGATCCTCGCACCACCCGGGCATTCCCAGCCAAACGACTGCAAGGCCCCGGACCCCGTCCAGCATGACCTGGAAAACAGCACTCATGTGCCCAATTGTTCCTTTTTGAACTTCACCCACTATCCACCGACATCGGGTCATCACTATGATGCCTTAGCCAATTACCGAACCTTTCATTTTGTGGTTAATCCGGGATACTACATCCATTCCGCTCAGCACGGAGCCGTGGTTTTTTTGATCAATTGCCATACCACCGGGGATTGCGAGGGGGACATCGCTCGTCTTCAGAGAATTGCCGACGACTTTCCTGTCGATCCAATTTGCAGTGTGGAACTTAAACACCGAATCGTGATAGCCGGAGACACGCTTCTGCCCAAGCGTTTCGCCGCAATAGCCTGGGGTTGGTCAGAGGTATCTGATTGTCTGGATTCCACAGCATTCGCTGCCTTCCTCACCGCGCATTACAACCATGCTTCGGAAGATCGGTGCGACCTAGGAACGGACTTCGTCGGGGCGGGATGGTGCAACGCGCCCTTGGCCTTGCAACCCGGAAAGGAGGCAATGGTTCCCGGCGCGCCGACCGGAAAAGGCATCCTATGGATCGGCAGTCTGGCGCGTCGCGGCCGCATGGAAGTGGAAGTCGCGGATCTGAAAGGCGCGCTGATACAGCGCTATGATTTGGGTGCAGCGGGACCGGGACCCGCTCAAGCCATCTGGGACCCGGACGCGTTCCGGAAAGCCTTTCCAACCGCGGGGGTGGTGGCCTGTCGGGTGAAACTCACCTCCGCTTCCGGTCCTGTCCTGCTGCGGGAAGCAATCGCCTACCCGTAGTCGGACCAGGATTGCAAAGAATAGGCCCCGTATCCGTTACCGTACCCTGTAAGTTACAGGTACATCATAGGTACCTTATCGGCGCCCGCCAATGGATGAGCGCCAGACACCCCTCTTCGCTCCACACCCGGTGCGCCGTGCCGATGGGGTTGTACACGTAGCCTCCCGCCTCGTAGCTCCCGTATTCATCCTCCTGGCATCCGGACAGCACATACACGTGCTCATCCCCCAGGTGGATATGCGCGGGCAAGGATGCGCCCGGCCGGAAGCGCATGAGCGCGGACTTGTAATTGCCGGGCGGCCCTTCGAACAGGGACATGATCTGGATGCCGGGGAGCAGGCTTTCCCACGCGGCGCCCTTTTCCGGGCCCGTTTCGATCACCAAGGTGGGACGATCCCCGGGGAAGCCCCGGGATTCCGGAGGCGCCTGGGGGCCGGGGGTCCAGCCGCCCAGGAAGCGGATGGGTCCCAAGCGGTTGACCAGAACCAAAGCGCCGCGATCGCTCCAGACGCGGTGGCGCGAGCCCATGGGGCTCATGAGGTAGGAGCCGGCGAAATGCTCGCCGGAGGAATCCTTGATGGAGCGCTCCAGCACGTAGGAATGCTCATCGGCGGTGTGCAGATGATCGGGAACCTTTGCTCCGGGCGCATAGCGCACCATGCTGATGCGGTAGCCATCGTCCGCCTGGAACAGTTCGCGCACCTTGATGCCCGGACGGGGCGCCAGCCATTCGCCATCGCTCCACACTCCCGTGAAATCAAGGTGGAACCGCATCCTGCCGGCGAAGGGGTTGCGTACCCTGGAAGTTACCCGGGATTCAGTCTTCAAGGCCATAACGCTCCCTCCTATCGGGTTGACCGAGCGATTCCAGCGGTCCGCCGAGCGGCGCATCCGCGCGTTGGGATCCCCATGCCGCCGCGGCGGACATGGTCATAAGCAATAGCGTGAGCAGAATCCGGATGAGGTAACTTCGGAGGGACCTGGATCCGGTCCTCGGCGTAAATGACTTCATCCTCGCGCACCTGTATGAAGGCGGATTGGAACCTGCCAATCCCGCGTTGATGGTTCGCGAAATCCATGCCATGGTCCGGAAAACGGCATGTCGTTGCGATGGGACGCCCTTTTCAAGGCAGAAGCGGGGCATGCCCGGACATGGAGCACGGCAGCCCGATGGATGAGGCCTGCAGTAAGGCGAAGACGTGGAATACCTCCGCGAATCGGGACGCACAAACGGACAAAAAGCAGGACAAAACCGGACGGAACCGCGCACCCGGAATCCAGGTGTCAGGCCGGGATCCGCATTCCATCTCCGGACAAATTCCCGTCAATGCGCCCCGCCATTGTAAGCATTTGTCACTACGGCATCTATGCAGGCCCGGACAATCTCCGGGAAACTGCCATTTCCGCCCCATTTCTTTCCATCCCGCAGGATGCTCCCGCATGGTTTGGGAATTGCTAAAAGCCATAGTTGGAGGCATGCCTATGAGACTGGACCGATACAATCCAGGTGATTTCTATGACGAGGTCTTCGAGGCCATAGGGAAACCGAGGCCGCCCGCCGGGGTCCTGGTCCGCACGTTGGAGTCCATGCCCGATGGCGAGCTGGAGCGGCGGCAACTGGCCGCGGAAAAAGCCTTCCTCGATCTGGGCATCACCTTCAACGTGTACAACAGCAATTCGGGGCTGGAGCGCATCTTTCCTTTCGACATCCTGCCGCGCATCATCGAGGCGGCGGAGTGGGAGTTCATCGAACGCGGCTTGCGCCAGCGCATCCACGCGCTCAATCTGTTCCTGGACGACATCTACCACGATCAGCGCATCGTGAAGGACGGCGTGGTGCCGTTGGATCTGATCCGCTCCGCGACGGGATACCGCAAGGAATGCCAGGGCCTCAATCCGCCGTGGGGCGTGTGGTGCCACATCACCGGAACCGATCTGGTCAAGGACGGGGACGGCCGCCTGTTCGTGCTGGAAGACAACATCCGCTGCCCGTCCGGCGTCTCCTACGTGATCGGCAACCGCCAGGTGATGAAGCGGACCTTCCCGCAGATTTTCGGAACGGTCAATCCGCGGCCGGTGGAAGATTACCCCAGCCGCCTGCTGGACATGCTCCAGTTCATGGGCCAGCGCTCCGCGGGCCCGCCCTGCGTGGCCATCCTGACGCCGGGCGTCTACAACTCCGCGTACTTCGAACACTCCTTCCTGGCCCAGCAGATGGGCGTGGACCTGGTGACGGGCGGCGATCTGGTAGTACGCGAAGGTTACCTGTACATGCGCACCACCCGCGGCCTCAAGCGCGTAGACGTGCTCTACCGCCGCATCGACGACGACTTCCTCGATCCCCGCACCTTCCGCAAAGACTCCCTGCTCGGCGTGCCGGGTCTGATGGACGTCTACCGCGCCGGCAAGGTCGCCATCTGCAACGCCCCCGGAACCGGCGTCGCGGACGACAAGGTCATCTACGCCTACGTACCCAAGATCGTGCAGTACTACCTGGGCGAAGAAATCATCCTGCCCAACGTGGACACCTACATGTGCTGGGTCCCGGAGGAACGCGCCTACGTGCTCGAGCACATGTCCGAGCTGGTGATCAAGACCGCCAACGATTCCGGCGGCTACGGCGTGCTCATCGGACCGCATTCCACCCGGGAAGTGCTCGATCAATGGGCCGTGCGCATCAAGGACAACCCCCGCAACTTCATCGCCCAGCGCACCCTCTCGCTTTCGCGATCCCCCGTGATCGTGGGCGGGGAATGCGAAGGCCGCCACGTGGACCTGCGCCCTTTCGTCCTCTACGGGCGGGACATCTACGTGATGCCGGGCGGGCTCACCCGCGTGGCGTTGAAGAAAGGCTCCCTGGTGGTGAACTCGTCCCAGGGCGGCGGCAGCAAGGATACCTGGGTCATGCCCGCGGTTCCCGCTCCGCATATCATCGATCTGGACGGGAACGCCGCGCAAAACCCGCCCGCGTTCATGGTGGGCAATAAGGTAACCGACAAGGTACCCATGGAATTCTCATCCGCCGGAACCCTGTCGCAATCGCAAACCCTGGGCGGAACCCAGTCGCAGGGACAAGCCCAGAGCCGGGATTCATCCGCGGACCTCACCGCCTCATCGGCGCAAGCTGCGGCCGAACCCCTGGTGAAAGCGGCCGCCCCATGCTGAGCCGCGTCGCCGATTCGGTGTATTGGATGGCGCGCTATATCGAACGCGCCGAGAACGTGGCCCGCTACGTGGACGTGGCCCTGCAATCGTCCCTGGACGGTCCCAACAGTCCGGGCAAGCAATGGATGCCCCTGGTCGCCGCCGCCGGGGATCAAGGCATGTTCCTGGAAAAGTACGGCGAGTCCATCGCCGCGCGCGAAGGCGGCGAGGCCGTCATGCGCTTCCTGGCCTTTGATCAGGAATACCCCAACTCCATCGTCTCGTGCGTCACCAAGGCCCGCGAGAACGCGCGTCAGGTGCGCGGTTCGCTGGCTCTGGAAGCCTGGGAGCATCTCAACAAATTCTACCACTACCTCATCTCGCCCGATGCCCGCCGCCGCGCGGTGGAATCGCCGCACGATTTCTTCAGCGAGATCCGCACGGCCAGCTACCTGTTCGAAGGCATCGTGGAATCCACCATGTCCCGCGGGGAGGAATGGAACTTCATGAAGCTGGGCCGCTCCCTGGAGCGCGCGGATCAGACGTCCCGCATCCTGGACGTGAAGTATTTCATTCTGCTTCCCAATCCTTCCGACGTGGGTTCGGTCGTGGACGATTTGCTGTGGGCCGCCTTGCTGCATTCGGTGAGCGGCTACGAGATGTTCCGCCGCAGGCACGGACGCATACTGCCGGAGAAGGTGGTGGATTTCCTGGTGCTCGATCGCGAGTTCCCGCGCGCCGTGCTGTATTGCCTGGAGCGCGCTGAGGAATGCCTGCTCAATTTGTCGGGCACGCCCATGGGATCCTTCCGCAACAACGCGGAGAAGAAGGTGAGCCGCCTGCGGTCCAACCTGGCCTACACCAACGTGGAGGAGGTTATTTCCCTGGGGCTGCACGAGTTCCTCGACAACTTGCAGAACGGCTTGAACGAGGTGGGCGAAGGCATCTTCGAATCCTTCTTCTCGCTCGACACCCAGTCGCAATTCCAGTTCCAGCAATAACGGGCGGCCCTGCCGGGAGGCCGGGTCTCCAAAAAGCGCAAATTGCCGGGCTCGGGACCGGAACGGGGCTGGGCGGAATTATATTTTGCCGCGTCGCGGGTGGCGCCCGCCTGCTAACAGGGTGTTGAACAACGCGGGCCGGTGGGGTGCCGGGATTGCGCACGGGGCGGGGCTCCGGGCCGGATCCCGGTTCCGGGACTTCGATTTCCATCTGGTGGAGGATGAAGTAGATGAATACGACGCATTCGCGCACGCGCCTCGGTTTCGAAGAAGGCTCGTCAGTGACTCCGGATTCGGGCAAGATCCTGCCCGTCATCCGCCTCAAGATGATGGCGACCGGCCTGGAACTCCCCACCAACGGACACGGGCCCGACTTCATGGCCCACACCGCCGACCTCATCCGCAAGATCCAGGAGAAGTTCCGCGGCTATCCGCAGCCCCTGTGCCCGCTGGACGCGCGCCTGCAGGCCTTCCTGGACGCCTACTTCGCGGAAACCCCGCGCCCGGGCCGCCTCGATTTGCCGCTGAGCACCTTGCACATGGACTTCCACGGATTGGCCCGCACCCTCTCCATTCCCGCCGAAGGGGATCGCTTCGAATCCGAATTCCTGAAGTCGTACAAGACGGATCAGGGAGTGCTGCACAATCCCGCCACGGACAAGCGTACGACCAAAGGCACCTTCCACGTCTGCGAGGGCGGGCTTCCCATCGCCGCGGACAAGAAGACCGTGCCCAAGGCCGCCTTCGCCGGCCTGCTCTGGAACGCCCTGAATCCTCCCGCGCACCTGATGGAGCTGCCGTTCACCACCGGGCTGAAACACAACGGGTCGAAACGACCGGGCCCCGCGCGCGTCTTCACCAGCCTCTTCATCCGCCCCATCGTCAGCCCGGAAGTGCCCGGCCTGCGCGCCTATCGGGACATGGAGATCCGCTTCTTCGCCCCCGGCAGCCTGGTGTCCAACCTCGACTTCACGGAATCCATCTTCGGCAACGCGGGCGATCCGTACCTGCCCGAGAACGACGCGGGCCTGGACCCGGAGCATTTCACCGGCGTTACGGGTTGCGTCATCCTGGCCCCGCATCTGCCCAAGCTCAAGAAGAAGGATCTGGGCCTGCCCCACGTCTCCGAAGCCACGCCCGCCCAGAAAAAGGACGGCATGTGTTGGAGCGATCCGGAAGAACGCTACAACGAAGGCAAGGCCTTCAAGGCCACCATCACCTCCGCGGACGGCATCATCCTCACGCTCATCGCGGACAACTACTTCGGCTATTGCAAGAAGGAAGTGAAGACCCAGATCGGTTTCGCCTGCAACCTCACCGGCTACAGCGAAGAGGAGCACGCCGGCGGTGCCCTGATCTTCCCCAGCTACAGCCTGGGCGACTTCACCCAGCACAACGCCACCTACATCCGCCAGAAGGGCTACTCCTTCAAGCAGATGAAGAAGCTGATGGGCGAATTCATGCTCTCGCATCCGGACGGCTACGGCATCGACAAGCGCCACGCCAAGGTGGTCTACCTGCCCGAGGACGCGGAGATGTTCCTGCTGGATCAGAAGATCACGTGGAAGAAGGAAGGCAAGCTGAAGACCTTGCGCCTCCTGCCCGAGCACGTCTACATCTATCCCAGCGGCTATAAGGTGCGCATGGAGAAGCATCCGGACGCGCCCACCTGGCGCCTGATCGGCACGGTCGCCGACGGCCTCCTGTGCCACAAGCCCTGCACGGTCTCCGGCGGCGGCAAGAGCGAGATCTCCAAGTCCATCGCCGAGTCCATCCTGTACCGCAACTTCTACATCCAGGACTACAACAAGGATTTCGACGCGGCCGAGAAGATCATCGATCACGATTTCCACGATCGCTACAAGGTGGCGCCCAAGGACAAGGGCAACTACGCCCGCGAGATCCTCAGCCACACGCGCTCCCTGGGTTCCGTGGTCCGCCTGCTCACGCCTTCGGCCGAATACTCCGAAGGGTTCAACCGCTGGCTGCGCAAGATCCCGCCCCACGTGCGCTCCCTGGTCTTCACCATCAAGCGTTTCTACCGCCCGGAATGGGGCGAGGACATCCGTTCGCATTTCTCCGTGGACGTCGTGGACGGGCGCCCGGGCCATGAGCTCTCCTACCATCACCGCCCGCTGGTGTCCAGCTATCTCAAGGTCGGCACCGAGGACAAGGGCAGCTGGCGCGTGTTCCGCCTGCGCACGGACTTCGTGCCTGCCTTCAAGCTGCAGGTGGAGGACGACATCACCGCATCCACGGTGCTCCCCGTGATCCCCGTGGAAGTGGAGTCCGATATCGCCGCAATAGGCAACGGTACGGCGGACAAGGCCGCCAAGTCCGGGAAGGCCAAAAAGGCCGCGCCCTCCTCGCGCAAGTTCGTGCAAAACTGCGAGTACCGCCTGTTCCAGCGCCCCGACGACGCTATCCATCCGGGCCTGGATCCCCAGGCCGAAGGCGATTTGGGCCAGGCCAACAACTTCATGTCCAACTACGAGCCGCTTCCCGTGGAAGAAGCGCGCCACATGCAGGAGGACGCCATCTCCATGGGACGCTACACGCCCCCCATGCGCAAGGCCATCGAGAACGCCGCCGCCAAGGAGTTCGGCTGGTTCGTCTGCACCTCGCGCCCGCGCATGACGGACGGGAAGCCCAACGCCAACGTACGCTACTTGCAGAACCGTCCCGATCTGGTCAACCCGTTCTCGGTCTTCGTGGCGCAGACCGGCATCCGCCTCAAGCGCAAGCTTTCCGCGGAAGCCCCCGTCGCCAATCCCGTGGACGCGGTCCTCATCGGCCGCCGCAACAACCCCATCGATCGCGAAGCCGGCATCCCGCCCCTCGCCGTCTACAATCCCCTGCAATTCCAGGAATTGCCGGAAGCCTTCATGGACTTCGTCGCCAGCCCCACGGGCAAATCCCCCTCGACCACGGGCGCGGGATCGGAAGGCGCGCTGACCAAAGGGCCGTTCAACGCCCTGTGGCCCACCGCGGATCTCAACGCGGCCCTGGTGTCGTTCGTCCTCACGGGCCTCAAGGTGTTCTCCACCCCGGCCGGCCACATCGGCGCCAAGTACCGCGTCGATCACGATATGAGCCTGCTGATCCCGGAGCTGTGGTGCCGCATGACCCCGGACGAACGCGACGCCGGCAAGCTGGTTGCAGGCGGATACCTCTCCCTGGTCACGGACTACAAGGTCAAGGGCAAGGTGTTCCCCGCGGGCCGCCTGGGCTACCGCATCAACACGCGTTTCGTGCACGCCTACCTGGGCCGCATCTTCTCCGATCCCCTGGCCGTGTTCCCGCCGGACATGCTGGAGCCGGAACGGCAAGGCCAGCAGGACTTCAACGACGGCATCCTGAACATCGCCGAGGCCCAGCGCGCCGCCGCGCAATTGTATTTCGACGACGGCAGCGTGGACGCGGCCTGCCCTCCCTTGCGCGCCCTGCTGCACATCATGGCCAAGGGATCGTACGAGGGCATGACGCTCCGCAGCCCCGAGCTGCGCAGGATGTTCACGGCCCAGGAAATGCTCAAGTCATCGTGGTACAAGGCCCGCCTCGCGCGCCAGCAGGAAAAGGACAAGACCCTGTGGGCGCGCCATCGCGATTACCTGAAGGAGTTCATCGGCGGGGACGGCAACCGCCCGGCCGCGAACCGTTTGGGACTCTCGCGCCGCCTGGCCGTGGCCGAGAAGAACCTGCGCTCCGCGTCCCGCTCCGCCTATCTGGACACCCTGACGGGCACGCTCGGCATCGACCCGGTGCTCTGAAATCTTCCCAGGTGTAACGGCGCGCTCATGCCGAAGACTTAGTTGTTATCTTGAGCGTTCCCCCGGGAGGATATCATGTTGGCGCAAATCAGCAATCGCATCCGCAGCCTGTTGGAGTTTTTCGAGTGGCTGCCGCCGCTGGTGGCGCGCATCACCGTAGGCTGGGTCTTCGTCGAATCCGGTTGGGGCAAGCTTCACCACATCGATAAGGTGATCGGGTTCTTCACCGACCTCGGCATCCCGGCCCCGGCCCTCCAGGCCCACGTGGTCGCCGGCCTCGAATTCGGCGGCGGGCTCGCGCTCCTGCTTGGACTGCTTACCCGCGTCGCGACCGCGCCCCTGATGGTCATCATGTTCGTCGCCATCGCCACCGCCAAGAAGGACGACCTGCACGGCTTCTCCGATCTGATCGGATTCTCCGAGTACCTCTACATGGTCCTGCTCTTCTGGCTCGCGGTAAAAGGACCGGGCCTCCTCGCCCTGGATACTTTCATCGCCAAGCAGCTAAAGCGGCTCGATTAGTTCCGATCGGATCCTTTTTTGGGATAGGTTACACCGGCCTTTCCGGTTGCATTCCTTTTTTCTGCAGCCTATACTCATAGCAGCTCCCGGCCTTGTTCCGGGCGGCTGGGGCCGATCCGTTTCCACGCCTACGGCCCCGGGGGAACTTCACTTCACATCGGCGGGACTCCGGCACGGGAGGATGCTCATGACGCATGCCGTCCAGGCTTATCCAATGGATGAAAATTTTCGGAAGCATGCATCGCGCGCGGGCATCGCAGGCTTAAGAGGCATGCCCGAAGGCCTCGCGCTTTGCTGCGTAGCCGCCCTTTCCATGCTCTCCACGCTCACCGCGCGCGCGGATGCGGTCAGCTATTCCGGCAAGGTGGTCGACGGCCTGGGCGCGGGCATTCCCTGGGCCTTCATCAAGGTGCAGGGCAGCGACCTCATCGGCCAGTCCGGCGCGGACGGCGGCTTCACCATTACGACCAACACGGCCGCCGCCACCTACTATGCGGATCCCAAACCCGCGGCCCCCTTCCGGAACCCCGCCTCCGACCTCGCGGCCCTGCCCCGCTTCCTGCTGACCGGCCGCGCGGCGTCCGGATCCTACGTAGCCGCCACGTTACTGCTGACCGGATCCGGCGAAGACTCGCACGCGGCCAAATCCTTCTACCCGACCCGGTCCGAAAGAACGGCGGGAGCGGCAAGCGCCGCCCGTATCGCCCATTCCGCATCCGACGCCACCGACGACGACGCTGCAGGGAACGCCGGCGATCCGCGGCCCCCCGCTCCGCCCGCGCTCGCGAAATCCGCCGCGGCCTTCACCTTGTCCGTCACCATGGCCCGCTATCAACCGGGATCCTTTCCCCAAAGCGCGGCCACGGCCAAGAACCTCGTGCTGACCTTGGTCCCTTCGGCCACGGACACCGCCGCCTATGCCTCCGAGAAGAAACTCTGCCTGGATACCGTGAACGCCTTCCGCGCCTCCCTGAACCTCAAACCCGTGGCCTGGTCGACCAGCCTGGAAGCCTTCGCCGATCAGGGCGCGCGCTACGATTCGGAGCGCAACGTCGCCCACGGGCACTTCGGCGCATTCAGCATCCGCGCGGTCCCGGCCGATGCGGAGAACGCGATCCCGGGCTGGCCCCTGAAGAACTATAAGACCGTGGCGAAGGTGGTGGCCGAAGGCGCGAAGATGATGTGGGCCGAAGGCCCCGGCGGCGGCCACTATGAGAACATCGCCGGGAACCAGACCGTGTTGGGCTGCGGCATCTACGTGAACCCCGCAGGGGGAGTCTGGGTCATCCACGATTTCAAATAAGTGCGCACTCCGTCAGTGGCGGTACGGATGTTTCAGCACAGGCAACGGCCGGTACAGAAATGGTCCTTGATCCCCACCGGTGAAAACGAATCGACCAGGAATGAGATCAGGATTCCCACGGCGATCCAGATCAAGACCCGCCAGCGCGACGAATCCGAAAGCAAAGCCGCGGATGGCTGGTCCGGAGAATCCGGATCCTCATTCCCAGCATGCAAAGCCCGCCTCCGGATGATATACGCCAGGATGGCCCATTCGAGGAACCGCACCGGTGCATAGACGCCGATGTACTCCCCTAGGGTTCCGTGCAGATCTGAACCCATGCTGAAGAGGAAGACTCCGGTCCCGAAGGCGACGCCCAACATTACGCGCAGCATTCCCAGCCCGCCAATCTCAAGGAAGGATTTCCCGAAAGCGGGTCGGGAGCCGCGAAGCCACGCCATGCCCGCCCAGGACCAAAGCGCATAGGCGATGAACTTGGCGGCGATCAGGACAAGGATTTGATTCATTCCGGATACCTCCTGCTATAGTCCGGAATAGAATATCTTATTCCCACCGTGTCTTCTCCCACTCCCCCCAACCGCAGCGGCATGTTCTTCGCCCTCGCGGCCTACACCTTGTGGGGCCTGCTTCCCATCTATTGGAAGGCCTTGCACGGGATTCCCCTGGGCGAAGTACTGGCGCATCGCGTGCTCTGGTCCGCGGCCACCATTCTGCTGCTCTTGGCCGCGCTCCGGCGTCTGCCGGATTTCCTGCGCGTGCTCGCAGACCGGCGCAAGCGCCAGCTGCTCGGCCTGAGCGCCGTCCTCATCGGCTGCAACTGGTCCATCTACATTCTGGCGGTGTACCGCGGGGAACTGGTACAGGCCAGCCTCGGCTACTACATCAATCCCCTGATGAGCGTGGGCATGGGCGTGGTCATCCTGCGGGAAAAACTCTCGCGCATCCAGATCGCCGCGGTGGCCTTGGCTTCCGTGGGCGTGCTCATCCTGGGCCTGCATCATGACGGAATGCCATGGGTGGCCTTGGGCCTGGCCGTGTCGTTCGCCTTGTACGGTTATGTGAAGAAGCGCCTGGGGGTGGATTCCCTGACGGGCCTTGCGATAGAGACGTTGTGGCTGTCTCCGGTGGCGGCCGTCTATCTGGGCTGGCTCGCATCCCGGCATGTCCCGCAGGCCTTCGCGGCTTCGGCGGGATCCACCGCGTTGCTGATCGGCGCGGGCGCGATCACCTTGGCCCCGCTCTTCTTCTTCAACGGCGCCGCGCGCCGTCTGCCCTTGTCGACCCTGGGATTCTACCAGTACCTGAGTCCGAGCATCCAATTGCTGATGGCGGTGCTGTGGTTCCACGAGCCGTTCACGCGCATGCACGGCATGGCCTTCGGGTTCATCTGGGCGGCGTTGGCGCTGTACACCGTGGATGCCCTCCGCAAGAATTAGCGGCCCGTTGCGGGCATTTTGCTCCAGGATAAAGCGCGGAATTTGGACTTCGCATCGGCCACCCCGGTCGGCGTGGGATTCAGTTTGAGCAATTCATAACGTTCGAATTCCGCTTGGGCCGTATCCACATCGTTCCCGAGCGAGTCGGTGAAGACGTCGGGACCATACGCGATTTCCGCTTTCACCAACCCGAAGGACGCGATCCAACTCTTCAAGTCGACCACGGAGTGGAGGACGAAAACATCGCAGGCAACATCGCGGCCGTCGAACGCGAGGTTTTCCTTTCCGGTCCATTCTTTTTTCAGACTCCATCCCTTGCCGCCTTCGGGACGGGTGCGCCACGTTGCGCCCGCCACCAGGGGGAAAATCCATTCCGTGGTCCTGTCCGAAAACCGGGTGGTATCGTATGCGCTCCGCTTCGTCAGTCCGAACAGAAAACCGGAATTTCCCTCCTTGTCCCGATACAGGTTGAGGCTGTCGCCCTGGGCCACGAGGTAGTTCCGTTCCACATAGACATGCGACGAATCCGGCATGAGTTCGGTAGCGGTGATGGTGAACTCCTTGGCCGGGGCCCCTTCGATCACCGTGTCCTTGTCGATCCGGATTTCCGCCAGGGAATAGAGATCATAACCGTAAGTCCGTCCTTGGGCCTTCAGCTCCTTCAGCAACAAACGGGAGTCCCCGGGTTTCAGCCCGGATAGAAACGCATCGGGACCCGTGGCGGGACCGGTGCCTTTCTCGTCGCAGGCGATCAGGGCGAAACAGAGGAACCCAAACAAGGGAAAGCAGCGGATTGACTGATTCATGGATAGCACTCCAAGGATACGGGTCGGTGATGGAAAAGTCGGCGCCTATAACCAAAACGAATCGGCAGTACGCGTCTGCCACCTTACCATGGATTTTTTTTGCGAGGATGTCACCAGGGATGGATGCAATCGTAATTGTTCTGCTCGATGATCTGTCCCTGCTCGATGCGGAAGAACACGCCGAAGTCCGCCTTCATGGTGTCCCCGGGTTTCAAGGCCCCAAGGGGAATGGCCAAAGTCCCCACCCATCCCGTCTCGGCGCAAACCCGGTTCCCATCCGAGGTCAGGCTTTTAATCGTGTACACATGGTTGGAGATGACGTGCTTGCCTTTTTCGAAATCCTCCAGCAGGGCCTCCTTGCGGCGGGCCTTGCCGTTGGGGTTGAGCTTGCTCGGGTATTCGTATTGCACGATGTCCGGATGGAAGAAATGTTGGAAGCGATCCACCGGCACGGCGTTCTCGATGGCCTTGAAGTAATTGCGGATCAATTCTTCGTTCTTGGAATTCATGGGACCTCCCGGCATGCGCGGCTTCCGGTGGGGAGGCGGCATTGGGGAAAGATGGAAAGATCCGGGCCGATCTTAAAGGACGCGGTCCCGGATTTACCCCAGGAACTCGCGCACTTCCGGATCGACCATCAAATCCCGGCCGGACAACGCGCGCCGCAGGGTGATGCCTTCCAAGGTGGTGCAGCGGCTCAGCGCCACGTAGGATTGGCCATGGGCGAAAGCGCCCTGGCCCAGATCGATGATGACCCGTTCGAAGGTTTTTCCCTGGCTCTTGTGGATGGTCATGGCCCACGCCAGCTTCAACGGGAACTGCGTGAAGCGTCCCACTGGCTTGGGCACCACGCGACCGGTCGCCGGATCCAATCCATAGCGCACGCTTTCCCACACCGCCTTCTCCACGCGCAACGCGCCGATGGGTCCCGCGTCCGGGTCGACATTGCCTCCGCGGCCCCCGCGCGAAGGGATGTCCACCCAGATGGCCTCGGAATCCATCGCCGCCACCACGCCCAGCGTACCATTCACCCAGTTCCCGGCCGGATGATTCTTGAGGAACATGACTTGCGCGCCCACGCGCAGCGCCAAAGGCTCATCGGTGGGAAAGGCGCGCGCCTCGAACTCGCCCTGCACCAGCGCCGCGTACATGGCCAGATGCGTTGGCAGTTCGTCCAACTTGCGCGCGTTCACGCGATCCGCGGCCACGTTGGTCGAGGTCAAGGTGATGCAAGGCTGATCCTCACTCGGCTGCCAGGTCTTGTCCATGCGGCCGTTGAGGGAGACCAGTTCCTCTTCTTCCGCCTCGCCGGTGCGGATGGCGTTGAGCAGGGACAGGAAACCTTTTTCCTTCTGGCGATAGACCTTCTTCAGGTTGACGCGATCGAAGGGCAACTTGGAGAAGATCTTGGCCTTGAAGAACCACGGGCTTTCATAGAGCGACTGGAACGCCTCCATCTCGTGGGGCGAAACCACCGGCGGCAACTGGTGCAGGTCCCCGAAGAAGACCATCTGCACGCCTCCGAAGGGAAGCTGGGATTCCGGCCCGTGCCGCCGCAGGAAGATGTCCATGGCATCGATGATGTCCGCGCGCACCATGGAGATCTCGTCGATGATGACGGTGCGCAGCTTGCGGTATACGGCGCCGCCGCCCAGGCGTTCAACCGCGTCCGGGAACAGCACATGGGGCGGGAAGCGGAAGAAGGAGTGGATGGTCTGCCCGCCCACGTGCACGGCCGCCACGCCCGTGGGCGCGAGCACCACGGCCTTGCCGAGCACGGTGCGCTTGATGTGTTGCAACAGGGTGGATTTGCCGGTGCCGGCCTTGCCGGTGACGAAGAGACAGCGGTTGCCTTCTTCGATCCATTCCATCACTTCCTGGAATCCGTCGTTCCATTCCATGCCGCCGTCTGGTGCGGGTTGGGATTCGCCGGGGATCATGAAGGGAACGGACCGGAAAACAGAAACGGAATGAAAACGGAAAATGGTTTGGAAAGCGGCGCGTCAGCCCACAAGGGCATGCGGGGCCGGAGCGGCGGAAGGGGCCTTCGGCTTGCGGCGGGGGCGCGGCGATGGCGCGGCCTCCTCCTGGATCAGATCGAGATCGAGCAGAGGCTCGGGGGATACGATATGATCCCAGGTCTCGACGACGAATTCGCGGATCTCCAGGGTCAGGGCATCCGTAGCCTGCATGTTAACCTGGTTGGCGTGGGCCAGGTCGCGGGCCTTCGCGTAGTAGTACAGGTAGTCGCCGTCGTCGTGGCGCTCAAGGAACATGGTCTCGATGGTCATGCCTTCGCGGCGCATGGCTTCCACGGCGAGATCCTTGCGGGCCCTGAGGCTGCGCAGGAATTCGATCACGCGCGCGGTTTTGCCGGCGCGGATCCTGATTTTCAATAGCTGGGTTTCGTACATCCGGATTTCACTGATCTGCGGCGGCTTGCCGCCATTTCCTGTGGCCGGGTCTCCCGCTGTGGGGGTCGGCTGCCGTCCGGCATAGGACCGGCATCCATCAAATATAAAAAGGTTGGAGGCGAGTCGGCAGTCCCCTCTGCTGCCGCGCCCGCGCATCCGGACCCCGCCGCTTGCGCCGCCGGAACCGGAACTCCTGCCACTATTATCGGACTAAATCGAAACGGAGGCAAGAGGTTTGCTCCCCCGAACCGGGGACCCCGCGCTTTGGGATTCCTGAGGCGGGCCGATAGGTTGGGGGGTCGGGCGGACCGTCTGGCCCGGAAAGGTGACGGCCCTGAGAGTCCTGAGTTTATTGGGCTGCAGGTCGGATAGGGGTCGGGAGGAAGGCCCTGGAACGTCGAGCCGGAGGGAAGTCGAGACGACGCCGGAGAGGATCTTAACGGTTGCGCTTCCGCAGGATCCACGTGGTCATGCAACGCAGGTTCTGGACGTTGACCGACCGTATCGGCTCAGCCAAATCGGCCTGTAAACGCTCCGTGGCCAGCAACAGTTTGGCCTCGGTCACCAGAAACCACTCCCCCCCGGTCGGCATCCGGTATTTACCCGACGGCAGCCGGGTCAGGCGGTTTTCGATGCCGATGGTGGAGGAAAGCCGCGTAAACAGCATGCCCCCCGGGGCCGTGACCCTCCAAAGCCCGTCCAGCATGCGCTGGAAATGCTCTTCATCCTCGGCGAAATGGAGCACGGCATTGCACACGACCAGGCCGAAGTGCCCCTCGGGAAAGGTCATGGCCTCAACTTTCTCAACCCGGAAATGGTCGGCCGGCAGGGCCGGGGCCAGCTCCGCGGCCAGTTCCCGCACATGGTCCAGCGCATCCTCATCGGCATCCGAAGCATGCACGTCGAACCCGTTCCGGAGGAAATATGGGAGGTTCCGCCCCGTCCCGCAGCCCGCATCCAGCATGCGCATGGGCGGTTTGAGCCGGCCCTTGAGCAACTGATCGAACAGATACAGATCGATGTCCCCGAACCAGGCGCGCAGATCCAACCCGCCGGAAGCGGGGTCAAAGGATGGGTGTTTGGACGGATCGGACATGCTCGGCCCTTTGCGACGGAGGGTAGAGTAAAAACTAAGTATCAGGATCGCGATTGACCCGGTCCGCCAATGCTCTTATTTTACGACCCATGACGACCCCGGCATCGCCGCGCCTGTGAGCCCCTTCCTCCCCAACGCCGCCTTCCGCCAACCCCGCGGCTGGGTCATGGCCATGGATTGGGAAGACCTGCTCTTCATGCATTGGCCCGTCGACGCCGAAGCGCTGCGGCGCCACATCCCCGCCGGCCTGGAACTCGATCTCCATAAAGGCCAGGCCTGGATCGGCATCGTCCCCTTCCGCATGGCCGGCGTCCATCCCCGTTACCTGCCCCGTCTCCCCGGCCTATCCGCCTTCCCCGAACTCAACGTGCGCACCTACGTCATCCGCAACGGCATCCCCGGCGTCTGGTTCTTCAGCCTCGACGCCGCCAACCCCATCGCCGTCCGCGGCGCCCGCCGCTTCTTCCATCTCCCCTACTTCGACGCCGACATGCGCGTCGCCGCCACGCCCACCGGCTTCCGCTACCACAGCCTCCGCACCCATCACAACTCCGCCCCCGCCGAACTCCAGGTCGAATGGTGCCCCACCGGCCCCAGCTACCGCGCCGCCCCCGGCACCCTCGACGACTGGCTCACCGCCCGATACTGCCTCTACGCCGCCGATGACGAAGGCGGCATCTTCCGCTGCTCCATCCACCACAAACCTTGGCGCCTCCAATCCGCCACCGCCATCATCACCGTCAACACCATGACCGATCAAATCGGCATCCAACTCCCCGAAATCCCGCCCCTCCTCCACCACTCCGAAAAAACCGAAGTAGTCACATGGCTCCCCGAGCGCCTATCCTGACACGATTTAGTTCCTGTGATTTTTTCTCCGCGCCCAACTGAAATTATCGGAACGGAATAACCGTATCCACAAAAGTCGGACGCTCTTAGCCGAAGGTATCGGTAGGAAAAAACAGTATCCGCAAAAAGCGAACGCCTCTTAACCGAAGGTACACGAGTGTTAAAAAGGGAGTGAGAATGAGTGGCGCAAATATTTCTCAAGCCACCGATTCAGATTTTACGAATTTGAACCAGCGTTCAGATGAAGACGACCGCTTCGGCTTGAAAAACGCGAGCGGGGGACAGATA
>OBEQ010738085.1_pt1 | contig 28354 bp, 25 predicted proteins | sample 1670901 | NCBI WGS metagenome assembly OBEQ01 (sample SAMEA104232315, study PRJEB22302) | groundwater metagenome | biome: forest; feature: aquifer; material: groundwater | place: USA | collected 2011-08-07 | depth 5.4 m
AAACGTGGCACCTGGTGCGGTAATGGCAGGAGCGCCTGCATCAAACGCCCATCGGAAAAACGGCGCAGCTGCATAACGACGCAAAAACCAAAATTCGGGATAAACGGAAACGGATGCGCGGGATCAATCGCAAGCGGGGTCAGCACCGGAAAATAGCTGTTAAGAAACTGATCTTCTAGCCAGGCTCGATCCGCCTCGTTCAATTCATGGGGGGACAGCACCAGAATGCCGACGGTGCGCATTTCTTTTTTTAGATTATCCCAGCATTCTCCCTGCGCCGCCATCAATGCGCTGGCAGCGTTGTGCACCCGCTCCACCTGCTCGGCCGGGGCCAGCCCATCCTGGCTTAGCCCTGTGATGCCTGCACGCATTTGCGCATGCAGACCAGCCACTCTGACCGTGTAAAATTCATCCAGATTCGAGGCCGAGATGGACAAGAAGCGCAGCCGCTCAAGAATTGGATGAGCGGTATTTTCGGCTTCTTCCAAAACCCTGCGGTTGAATGCCAGCCATGACATTTCACGATTGATAAAAAGCTCGCCCGGAGCCATAGCCTCCAGGTCCAGCACAGGTGTCTTGCCCTGTCCGGCCATGCCGCCTGCCGCGCTAGCCTCGCTCACGTTTCTCTCCTGCTCAAATGCCATGCCTTTGAGGAATGTAGGGAGGTTTTCTAAAGCATTTATGACTAATACTACAATTCACAGCATGCCGCGATAATCGCCGCCATCCATCACCAAATTCTGGCCCGTTATATAGCCTGCATACTGGCTGCACAGAAAGGCGCAGGCCGCACCAAATTCGTCCGGGTCGCCAAACCGGCCGGCCGGGTTCGCTGCCGCGGCTTTTGCAGCCACGTCTTCCATGCTTTGACCGCCACTGCGGGTACGCGCCAGAAAGCCGCCACGCAGCCGGTCCGTATCAAACGGTCCGGGCAGCAGATTATTGATGGTTACATTATATCGCACCGTTTCACGCGAAAGACCGGCCACGAACCCGGTTAATCCGGCCCGGATACCGTTCGACAGGCCAAGTGCGGGAATCGGATTTTTTACTGCCGCACTGGTGATATTGATGATCCGTCCGAATTTACGCGCGATCATTCCGTCCACTGTTGCCTTGATCAGCTCAATTGAACTCATCATGTTGGCGTCAAATGCCTTGATCCAGTCTTCGCGGCTGAACTGACGGAAATCACCCGGCGGCGGACCGCCGCAATTAGCGACAAGGATGTCGGGTTGCGGACAGGCGCCAAGTGCTGCCTGACGCCCTTCATCTGTCGCCACATCGCCGACAGCGATTATAACCTCTGCGCCGCTATCGGCGTGAATATCCGCCGCAGCCTTTTCCAGACTGTCCAGAGTACGCGCCACGATGGTCACTTCGGCCCCTTCGCGGGCCAGATGCATGGCGCAGGCCCTGCCCAATCCCTTGCTTGCTGCACATACCAGAGCCCGCTTTCCGCTGATGCCCAGATCCATAATTCTACGCTCCCTTTTTTTCAGCCTGGGATAGTATCGCTGATCCCAGCCATCTGTGCGAGCGCCTTTCGCGCCAAAGCAATCGTTAAAGGCCGCATTTCGCCTGCAGCCAGCCTATCCAGCGTAACCACCATGGTGCGAGCGGCGGCAAAAGAGCGTTCGATGCGCGCCACCAGAAAACTGATGACATCAACAGGCGCACGAAGCTGACGGTCCGACAGCATTTTTAACATCACCGCACCCAGCAGATGATCATCCGGCTCCGCAATACCAACCGACTGCATCGCAATCAGCCGTGAACGTAAATCCGCAAGCTGAGTGTTCCACCGCCCAGGCGCCTCATCCGATAGACACAGCAAAAAGCCGCCATCCTGGCGTAGCAGATTTATCAAGTGCAACAGGGCAACTTCTTCACGCACCGTGCCGGCATGGTTCAGTATTACGGCGCCTGCCATGGCAATTTCAGGTACTGCACTGACCGATAAATCCGGGGCGTCAATCAGCATGCCACCGCTTTTTGCGCGCCACACTTCAGCCAGATGGCTTTTGCCAGACCCTGTGGCGCCATACAGGGCCAGCGCACCGCCCTGCCAGTCCGGCCAGCGGTCAATCCAGGCGACCGCATCTTCATTACAGGCGGCAACCAGAAAATCCTCACGCCCCTGAGCCGGGCGATGCGGCAAATCAAGAACCAGTTGCCGGCTCATTGCCCTTCCCCTTTTGCGCTGGCGTTTCGAGAAAAAGTTGACTTTGCGTATACACAAGCAGGCCATGGCGCACGAGGACACCCGCCGCCGCAGCTAACGGTACGGCCATCAGCATACCGGTGAAACCCAGCACTGTGCCAAAAGCCAGCAGAGCAAAAATGATCCACAATGGATGCAGACGAACCCGTTTGCCAACCAGTCGCGGCGTGAGGAAATTTGCCTCCAGCGTCTGACCTGCGGCAAAAATTGCGATAATAATCCCTATTGGCGTTAGTTGCGGCCAATACTGCACCACCGCCAGCCCCAGCGAAATGGTCAGGCCCGTCAGTGCGCCAAGAAAAGGCACAAAGCTGAGCGCGCCCGCAATGATGCCCGCAATCAGGCCGAATTTAAGACCGGAAAGGGACAGGCTAACGCCATAAAACACCGCCAGCAGAAAGCATACACTAATCTGTCCACGGACGAACCCGGCCAGCATTTCATTGATTTCCCCCATCAGCCGCCGGATTGTCGCTGCATGTTTTTGCGGCAGCAGCGCATCAATGCGCGCAATCATCCGGTCCCAATCCAGCAGAAAATAAAATGACACGAAGGGGGTTAGAAACAGCAGAGACAGAATATTGAAAAGGGCCAGCCCCCCGCTGAGCGCCTGGCCCAGCAGGCCTGCAAGCCAACCTGTCACATCTCTGATCATGCCAGAAAATTGTTCAGGCTGACTGGCGCTGGCTGGTGACGCAATCATCTGCCGCAGGCGTTCCAGCGCAGGCGTTTCAAGCAGTTGCTGGGCGCGCGCCATATAATCAGGCAGCGCCGCCGCAAAAGCCTGAACCTCTGCGGTAATTACCGGCGCCAGAAAAATCAGCGCCACAATTAACAGCAGAAAAAATCCGGCTGTGATCACGCTGGTCGCTACAATTCGTGACAGGCCCCAGGCTTGCAACCGGTCTGCAACAGGATCAAACAGAAAGGCGATCGCCATCCCTGCGACAAAAGGCAGCAGCACACCGCGCAGCAGAAAAAGAAACAGCCCCAGTGCGGCTGCCGCCAGCGCCCAAAACACCATCTGGTTTCGCGGGCTCATACCATTAATTGCCCACCGTTCCAGCGGAAGCATTCATCGCCTTGATCCATGTATATATATACGCCCCACCGGACGCTGCCGTAGTGGCCGCCGTTAGCCAAACCGCATAGCCGATCACCAATTCAACCATTACGGCATGTTGCTCCGGAAAAGCCATATGCGCCAGCACTGCGGCCACAAGTCCTATTTGCGCAACGGTATTGGCCTTGCTGATCAGCAAGGGGTTCATCATCAGCGGATTGCCCAAAGTATAGGACAATAATACACCACCAACGATCAGCGCATCCCGGCTGACCACCAGCAACACAAGCCATGCAGGCAGTGCATATAAAATCCCAAGAGTAACAAAAATGCTGACCAGCAGCGCCTTGTCCGCAACCGGATCAAGATAGGCGCCCAGTTCCGTCACCTGATCAAAGCGCTTGGCAATCATCCCGTCTATGGCGTCGGTGATTCCAGCAAGCAGAAACAACGCAAACGCCAGTCCCGGCTGCCCTTCCAGCAACAGCCAGATGACAACCGGCGTAAGCAGCAGACGCAACAGCGTTACAAGGTTCGCTATATTCACAGATGTTTTCATGACTGAATTATCGTAACTGCCACTGGCCAGTGTCCTGCGTAAGTGTCAGCCCATGTTGCGACAACGCGGAAGCCAGTTTTTCCGGCGTCCCCAGAAAATGCAAATTTATCTGCGCCCCAGTTACCGATAAAGCGCGCGGATCGATCCGCTGGATCATCGGGGTGTCTGTCAGACGCTTCTGGATGGACAACCAGTCCGGCAAAGAGGCTAGCTGCGCCGAAACATCCAGTGAAGTTTGCTGGGAAAAATCAAGTGCCGTTTCCATCAGCCAGGCCTCTTCAATTCCGCGCACCAGCATCAGGGCCGCGCGCCGCAATACCGGCTCCGCCGCCTCGCCGGGCCCGCCTTCGAAACGCTCGATCCGCGTATTTTCCTCAGCAGCCCCAAGGCGCCGCAACGTGATATCAAAGGCAAGGCCGCCCATCGCGCCCGGGCTTGGTGATTGCACGGCGTGCATCAGCAAAATGCCGCCGGCCCTATAGCGCCGCATCGCAACACCCAGCCGTTGCAGGTCACCTGTAACGGCCTGATCGGCACTGACCGCCGATACGTCTTCGAAATCGCCCAGCGGTAACAGCAATGGCGCCAGCCGGTCATCCGCAGCGCCAGCATTCGTAACGGCGGCATACAGAGCATCGCGCCACGCATTTGCTTCCCACAGCAACCGCCCCGCCGGGCCGTCATAAACCGGAATGATCAGCATGGATTTAGTGCTGGTTTCGCTGCTGCGAATATTGGACTGGCGCAACAATGCGCGAACCTTGTCCGGGTCAAAGCGCAAGGTGAGCCGCGCCAGATAACGCTGCCCCCTGCTTTTCTCATCCGCGACCTCGAAATCCGTAATGAGGTTGGCAAGTGCATCATCTGCCGGGGATGTCAGGCGCATAAGATCCTGAGGCAGCACGATACGGCGCGTCAAACGGCTGAACGCTATACGCCGTGCAGCCTGCAAGGCAATATCGCGCGCCGCCGCCGCCGTATCGGCTTTCTCATCCACAGCGATATTGCGGACTGTATAAATTTCTTCAAGCGTTGCGAAGCCCCGCGCAACGCCGGGCACGGTCTGGGCAAAAGCGGTATCCGCCGCCAGAAAAACCAGCGTCAGAAAAACCGCGGCTAACAGCTTCTCAGCCGCGCCCCTCCGGCAAGGGATGGATTGAGACATCGTAACCGGCTTCCTCGGGAATTTTGAGATAGGGGCCGTTTTCGCCTTTCATCATTTGCGGCAAAACGGTGACAATCTTACTGGCGCGGGCATTGGCCAGCGCTTCTGTGACAGATTTGGAACGGCCAAGCTTCTGCACATTCATACGGGTTGGAAAGATAACCGTCCGGCGTCCAGCGTCACCCTCTTCAATCACCTTGGCGGGCTTGATCCATACCGAATCCACGGATTCGTGGCCATCATGCAAGGCGATATGATCAGTCGGCGCCTCGATAATGAAAAAGTGCGTATCAAAGCGCTTGGGCACCATTGGCGGCGTAATCCAATGGGCGAACGGCACCAAGTTTTCCGGCAATAGCACCAGATTTTCCTTGAGCAAAAACTCAAGCATGGTGATCTCGCTATCGACCAGCTTTTTGCGGTAATGCTCCAACCCGCGCAAACGTTCCGCCGCGACAAGCCCCGCACCGCCCGCATCATGGGCAAGCAGCACACCACATTCCTCAAATGCTTCACGTATGCCGCCGACGCGCAGCGCCAGTTCCAACTCGGAAAACTGGGCGGCATTTTCGCACCGGCCCCTGATTCCTGGCTCGAAATCCGCTTTGTCTATCTTACCACCGGGGAACACCAGCGCGCCGGTTGCAAAATCAATCTGGTGGTGGCGCTCCACCATAAATACTTCCAGCCCGTCTGCCCCATCTCGAATCAGCATCAAGGTGGCGGCGGGAACTGGCGTCACAGCTTCTTTAGACATGAAATCCTCAACAGTTCGATGTTTTTAGCTTAATCTATCAATTGTGATTATTGGCTGTTGTAAGGTCCAGAGCAAGGCCCGTTTACCCTTGCGCTGTAAAGTGGCAAATTACTTAAAAAGCTGATCCGCAATCGGGAGATCAAATAGTGTCGCGAAAGGTAGCGCTGATTACCGGTGTTACGGGCCAGGATGGCGCCTATCTGGCCGCACTCTTACTTGCCAAAGGCTATGAAGTACACGGCGTAATACGGCGCTCATCCTCGTTTAACACTGGCCGGATCGATAATCTATACCACACCCCCCAGCAGCAACGGACAAACTTTTATCTGCATTTTGGCGATATGACGGATTCCAGCAATATGATCCGCATCGTGCAGGAAACCAGCCCGGACGAAATTTACAATCTGGCGGCGCAAAGCCATGTTCAGGTCAGCTTCCAGGCCCCGGAATATACTGACAACGCCGACGCCATCGGCCCGTTACGGCTTCTGGAGGCAATTCGCATTCTGCGCCGGGAACAGCAGATAAAATTCTATCAGGCGTCCACGTCCGAACTGTATGGCAAGGCCGCGCATTTTCCGCAAAATGAAACGACGCCATTTTACCCGCGAAGCCCCTATGCAGCGGCAAAGCTGTATGCCCACTGGATTACGGTCAATTATCGTGAAGCTTATGGTCTTTATGCCTGCAATGGCATTCTGTTCAATCATGAAAGCCCGATGCGCGGCGAAACCTTTGTCACCCGCAAAATTACCCGTGCGGTGGCGGCCATTTCACTGGGCCACCAGCAGCGGCTCTATCTGGGCAACCTGGATGCAAGACGCGACTGGGGCCATGCCAGGGACTATGTGGATGGCATGTGGCGAATGATGCAGCATCCCACCCCGCAAGACTGGGTTCTGGCGACCGGAAAGACCCACTCGGTACGCGAGTTTGCCACCCTGGCTTTTGCAGAAGCCGGCCTGACCCTTGACTGGCGCGGAGCGGGACTGGATGAGGTAGGCGTAGATACAGCCACCGGGAATGTCCTGGTGGCAATTGATTCGCAGCATTTCCGTCCCGCCGAAGCCGATAATTTATGCGGCGACGCCAGTAAAGCCCTTAAAATACTGGGCTGGGCCCCTATAACGGGCTTTCGGCAACTGATTAACGAAATGGTTGCTGCTGACCTGGAGGAGGCCCGTCAAGGAAAGCGCTAAACTCCTAAAATCCCTCATTTTTCAGTGTATTTGAATATTCTGCCTGTTGCGGGTAGACATTTGCCCAAAGTTTGGCTATTGCTCCTCCTCCGCGCGGCTTTCCGGCCTTTGCGGCCATTTTCTAACCCTAACTACGACTGGATCGAATACGTGCAGGTTGTTGTACGCGATAATAATGTGGACCAGGCGCTGAAAGCGCTGAAGAAGAAGATGCAGCGCGAAGGCGTGTTCCGTGAAATGAAGCTGCGGAATCACTTCGAAAAGCCATCTGAAAAGCGGGCGCGGGAAAAGGCGGAAGCCGTTCGTCGCGCGCGCAAGCTGGCCCGTAAGAAAGCGATACGCGAAAGCGGCGGCACGCCCACCTAAATCATTTTGCTCTGGTTTGTGATTTTTGTTAGAGCGGCTTTATCCAGTTAGTTTAATTGAAAGACAATTCAAAACCAACTGGATGCAGTTCTAGGCTAGGCTGTCGAATACATCCCCTGCCGGACGCGATTGTACAATATGCGCTTGGTGCCACAGGGCATAGAAAAGCAGCATCCAGGCCGCCCTGCCTTCGCGTCCGTGCTGAGGCCGCCCCGGCAGGGTGCGGAACAGCGCCATCACCCCATCCGGCTTACACATCTCAACAATGCCAGGCTGTGCAGCAACCAGCGGCGCCAGTCTGTCCGCCTTGGCCGATATCCATTCGCCAACCGGAACAGTAAAACCCCGTTTGGGTGAAAATGGTGCGGCTTCTGGCAGATTCAGTTGCAGCCAGCGGCGCAGCAAATATTTTCCCTTACCCTTCCTCCCCGCAATCTTGAGGCGGTCTGGCAGGGTATAAGCAAAACGCGCCACCTCAGGATCAAGTAACGGCGTCCGCCCTTCAAGACCGTGGGCCATCAGGCAACGGTCAAGCTTGATCAACAGATCATTGGGCAGCCAATCTTCACAATCCGCTGCCTGGGCCCGTTGCAGCCGGGTTTGCCCAGGTGCGCTGACGCGGCTTTCGGCAGCCACAATCCCGTCACGCCAGTTGGGTGATTCGTTGCGCAAAACATCCATGCCATCCAGAAAACCGCGCGGCCGCATGGTGCGCCCGCCCAGCCACAACGGACGCAGCACACTGCGATAGCGTCCATATCCGGCGAACAGTTCATCCCCGCCTTCACCGCACAGCACCACCTTAAGTTCCTTTGCCGCCTCTGCGGCAAGTTTATAGGTCGGCACAATTGCGTAATCCGCCGTGGGATCATCTACAAAAGACGCAATCTCCGGCAACAGATTCCAGAAATCATCTGCACTGACATCCACTTCCACATGCAAAGCGCCAACATGTTTGGCCAACATGCGCGCATGCGCACGTTCGTCCTGAACACCGGTTCCTGAAAATCCCGCCGTAAATGCCATGACCGGCTGATCATTCAGTTTTGCCATGCAGGCCAACAGGACAGACGAATCAATGCCGCCCGATAAAAACAAACCGTAGGGAACGTCCGAGCGCTGATGAATTTCCACGCTTTCAAGCAATACCCGATCCAGCTCTGCCAGCGCCCCCGCCTCATCCCAATTACTGACACCCGCTTGCGGCAGCGCACGGTGGCGGTGGCGATCCACCACACGCCCCCGGACCACTTCAAGGGTTTCCCCCGGAAGGACGCGCCTGACGCCTTCAAATATGGTGTCCCTGCCGGTGGTGAATTGCAGTTGCAGTAATTCACCCGCCGCTTCTGTGTTCATTACTGGCGCGATCAGACCGGTGGCAATCAGTGCGCCCGGTTCTGATGCAAACAGCAATCCGTGCTCAATCTCGGCATAATAAAGCGGCTTGATCCCAAACGGATCACGCGACAATAGCAGCAGGTCCTCCCGCGGGTCGTACAGCGCAATAGCGAACATGCCGCGCAGCCTGTCCACATAACTAGCGCCATATTTTCGGTACAGAAAAAGCGCCGGCTCGCAATCTGAACTGGTTTGAAAAGGCGCATCACCAAGGGATTGCCGCAGTTCGAGATAGTTATAAATCTCTCCATTGGCAACCAGGGCCGCACCTTCCGGCTCGTAAAATGGTTGATCTCCGGTTTCAAGATCAATGACAGCCAGACGTGTCTGCACCATGCCCAGACCGCCTGCCAGATAACGCCCTTCGCCGTCTGGCCCGCGATGACCAAGCGCGCGCAGCATATCCACCAGCATCCTTGCTGGCGGCGTGCTGCCATCGCGGGTCATGAATCCGCCAATGCCGCACATCAGCCTGTAACTTTTTTAAAGAAGGCCTGATAGCGCGCCACGACTGCCGTCTCCGTAAAACTCTGTTCATAGGACTTGCGGCCCGCTGCAGCAAGGTCTGCCGCCAAATCCGGATTATCAAGGATACGCCGAATGACATGAGCCAGCCCATCCGCATCCTCACATTCTGCCAGCATACCTGATACACCGTCTTTTATCAGCGCCGCAGGGCCGCGCGCGCGCGCGGCGGCAACCGGTTTTCCCTGCGCCCATGCCTCGATTACCACGTTACCCAGCGGTTCAATCCGCGATGGACAAACCAGCATATCCGCCGCAGCCATTAATGCGGGGCCATCATCGCGCCAGCCAAGAAAGCGCACCCGATCCATAATCTGTAAACGTTCCGCCTGATCTCGTAGCGCATGTTCTTCCGGTCCCTCGCCCGCAAGCCAGAGATATACGCCAGGCAGTTGCGCCAGCGCCGCAAGCAGCACATCGAAACCTTTATTCTGGTGAAGCCTGCCCATGGCCAGCAGCAGAGGCGCGCCCATCGGTGTGCTGAATATTTCTCGTGACAGCGGCGATGCGGTTTCAGCATCAACAAAATTAGGTAAATAATGCGCCCGCGATGCTGGACAGCCCTGTGCAACGATATAGTCAACAATATCCGCTGTATTGCCGATCAGATGATCGCAGTGGCGGTAATGCTTTAACGGGTAATAGCCACCCAACCGCGCGCAGTGCACCGGCCGAATCTGCCCGGAACGGCGCGGTGGAAATTTTTGTGTCGCACGGCTCATCCAGCTCAATGCGATGTCTGGTTGAAATTCAGCTATCTCACGCCGTAATGCGGCACGCGTGAAAAAATCCAGCCTGCCCCCAAAGCGCATCTCTTTTGTCGCAATCCCCGCTGCACGCAATCTGGCGGCGCGATCTGACGCGGTGCGGATCACAGCGCGCTGCTCTAGCCCCGCACGGCTCAGGGCAAGCACCAGCCGCTCGAAAAACAATTCTGCACCTCCGTGCCGCGCCCCCGCCATGACTTGCAGTACACGCATCCCCTAACGCCCAGCCCCTTCAAGCCTGGCCCTGATATAAGACACCAGCGGATAGGTGGCGGAAAACAGCGCCAGCAACACGCCATACAACCCTTCACGATAACCGCGCCGGGTGACATAGGATTTCCAGAAACGCGAAAAAATGCGGCGGATATTATTCGCCAGTGATCCGATATCGCCGGATGCGCACAGATCTTTTGCCCGCGCGCTGGTATACTGGTCAAAGCGTGCGATCAAATCGGAAATATCATGATCAACATAATGATCGATGGGGGTGTTTAACCAACGCCGCTGACCGGTCAATTCAATGCGCGGATGGATGAGCTGATCACCCCAGATTTTTGCGCCTTTGCTGAATAGGCGCGGCCCGGCGCTGGCTCCGTTATAGGCGCCCCAGCCATACCGCACCAGCTGATTGCCGATATAATTATCAAACTTGATCAGAAAATAACCCGGTTCGGCGTTGTTGATTGCCGCCAGCACTTCTTCCGCCAGCGCGGAGGGGACCCGCTCATCCGCATCCACTTCCAAAATCCACTCGCTGTCACATGCGGCAATTCCCGCATTGCGGCGCGGCCCTTCCAATGGCCATGCGCCTTCCACCAGCTTGGCCCCCGCCGCCAGCGCAATGTCGCGGGAACGGTCCGTGCAACGATCCAGCACCACCACAAGCTGACCGGCAAAGCCTAGCCGCGCGAGACAATCGGGAAGATGTTCTTCCTCATTATGCGCCACAACGAGAACGCTGAGTTTTGAGCTGTTCATCGCGCCAGCAATTCAGTTACGGCGGCATACACCCGGTCGACAGAAAGCCCTGTCATATATGTTTGACCGGAGCGATGATCATAGCCGGGTGCGCTGATAATATCTTCGAAGCTTTGCGGGCCGCGCACCGCCATTGCATGCGGCCCCCATGGCGCATAGTGAACTTCTTTGCTTGGTCCGAACAGGCCCAATGTGGGAATTCCCGCCGCCGCCGCAAGATGCATCAGACCGGAATCATTGCCGATATAGAGCGCTGCCTTGCGCAGACAGGCATAGGCCGTGAGTAAATCCACCCGGCCAATGAGATCAATACATTTATCCTCGGATATTGCGCGCAACAATGGTTGCGCCATTTCCCGTTCACCGGGACCACCAAACAGCATGATACGCGCACCAGGAAAGGGACCAGCCGGTGCGGTCAATCGGGTGACCAATTCAACAAAGCGCAATGCCGGCCACTGCTTTCCGCACCAATTTGCCGCCGGACCCAGCGCCAACAGGGGGACATCTGATTCCGGAACCAGATGCGCCGCTCTATCCCAGCGCACCCCCGAACACCAGATACGGGGCTGCGGTGGCGTGTCCAACCGCAATACCCGCGCCAACTGCACCACCCGATGTTCCTGTGTAAATTGCGGCCGGTACACGGCGCGGCCCTTTGTCCACAACAGCCAGGAGATGGCCGAGCCTCGCAGATCAACCACCATCTCCCATCTTGATGGCGCACATACCAGCCACAGCTTGCGCCAATGCCCTGCATAAGGTTGTTTCGGTAATGAAATAAGGTTTTCCAGACGTGGAATGTCCGAAAACAATGGCGCTGCCGCTGGACCCGCCGCGATAGTGAATGTGGCGTCACGATACGTATCCACCAGCCAGCCCAACAGGCCGCTGGAAAGAATCGCATCGCCGATGCGGTTGGACGTTATGAAAAGCACTTTCATCCTGCTCTAATAGCAAAGGAATTGGACTTGCAACATGCTAAAGCCCATATAATTGCTGCAAACTGGAGGAGTTATATGGGCGGGGCACAGATATGCCTGTTACCGGAGCGTGGCGTCATAGAAGTAGGCGGTCCCGAGGCCCGGGTGTTTCTGCAAGGGCTGATCACAAATAATATGGATTTTGTTGATTTTGCGCATGCGATTTATGCCGCATTACTGACCCCACAGGGCAAATATCTGTTTGATTTTTTTATAGTGCAGCATGGGGAAGTTTTTCTGCTGGATTGCGAGGCGGCGCGGCTGGATGACCTCTGCAAGCGGCTGAATTTCTACAAGCTGCGTGCAAAAGTGACGATTCGCGACGCCAGTGCCGGTTTTGCGGTTGCAGCGCTGCCTGGACGTGAGGGACAAGCCACGCTTGGCCTGGCTGAGCAGCCTGGGGCCGCCCGTTCACTCGATAGCGGCGTCATATTTATGGATCCCCGTCTGGCGGCCATGGGTGCTCGGCTGATTCTCTCGCCCGCAGCACTAAGCGCATACGCACAGGCGCCAATTGAAGATTATCACCGGCTACGCCTTGAACTGGGCCTTGCAGAAGGCGCGCGCGATATCGCCGTTGAAAAATATTTCCTGCTGGAAGCCAATTTTGAAGAACTAAATGGCGTTGATTTCAAAAAAGGCTGCTATGTCGGGCAGGAACTTGTTTCCCGCATGAAACATCGTGGCGTGGTGCGCAAGCGCATATTACCGGTAGTGGTTGAAGGCCCCTGCCCGCCCCCCGGCACGCCCATCACGGCGGCGGGGCGTGAGGTTGGTGTCCTGCATTCCAGTCAGGATTCGCGGGCGCTGGCCCTGTTGCGCCTTTCCGCACTTGCACCGGGTGCGCCAGCGCTGCAATCTGGTGACGCGATACTTACACTCATAGCGCCTTCGTGGCTTACTTTTACATTTGCGGATGCTGATAATGAGCAAGACTAGATGCCCCTGGCCGGGGCAAGACCCGTTCTATATTGACTACCATGATCAGGAATGGGGCGTGCCGGAATATGATGACCGGGCGCTGTATGAAAAAATGATCCTGGATGGATTTCAGGCGGGGCTTTCCTGGATTACAATTTTGCGCAAGCGCGATAATTTCCGTGCAGCCTTTGATCAGTTCGACCCCGCACATATCGCCCGCTATAATGAGAAAAAAATTCAGGCGCTGTTACAGGATGCAGGCATCATCCGTCATCGCGGCAAGATCGAAGCCGCAATCAGCAGCGCCCAATCCTATCTTGTGATCATGGAACAAGGCGGCTTTTCCAAATATCTGTGGAATTTTGTGGATGGCAAGCCCATTCAAAACAGTCTGCGCAGTATGGCCGACGCCCCAACGCAGACACCGCTCAGTCAGACCATCTCAAAAGATCTGAAACAGAAAGGTTTCAAATTTACCGGCCCGACCATCATCTACGCCTTCATGCAGGCTGTGGGCATGGTCAATGACCATATGACCACATGTTTCCGCCACAAAGAATGCGCAAGACTTGGAAAGAAAAAAGTTAAGCCGCAACTTCCGGCGGAATTTCACTAATGGCGGTTTCAAGTTCCAGAAAATTGGGCTGGATATAGCTGGGTACGCTGCCGCGTCCGACTTCCACAGAAATCTGCGGCGCATTGCCTTGCAGATGCGCCACCAGCATATCGCGGATGATGCGGTAAAATTGAAAGTCCTCGTCCTCGATCTCTTTCAGACGGGTGCCGAATGGCCCAAAAAAACCATAGGCCAAAAACACGCCCAGAAAGGTGCCGGTCAGCGCGCCGCCAATCATTTCGCCGAGCACTTCCACAGGCGCGCTGATGCTGGCCATGGTCTTGATAACGCCAAGCACCGCCGCGACAATACCCAGTGCAGGCAAACCATCCGCAAGCATCTGCACCGCATGGGATGGGCCAAGTGATTCATGGTGATGCTTTTCGAGCTGCTTTTCCAGCATGTCTTCAACCTGATGCGGATCATCCAGATTCATGGAGATCATGCGCAGCGTGTCGCAAATCATATCAATGGCAAAATGATCATCCAGAATTTTTGGGTAATGCGAGAAAATTACACTTTCATGCGGATTTTCGATATGCGATTCCAGAACCATTGCGCCTTTGGTTTTCATTGTCTTGGTCAATAAAAACAGCAGACACAGCAGATCACGATAATCATCCGCAACCCATTTCGGACCTTTGAATATTTTTCCGAACCCCCCAAGCGTCTGTTTGACGACGAGTGCGCTATTACCAATCAGAAACGCGCCGACACCGGCCCCAAGGATCGTCATCAATTCCAAGGGGGCATGATGAATGATTGGCAGCATATTGCCACCGGAAAGCACATAGCCGCCAAACACCATGATAAAAACGCAAATAATTCCGCCAATCGCGAGCATGGATCACCACTAACCAAAATGCGCACTCCGGGCCGGTGCCACAGAATGTTGCGCATATGGTTAAGTGGAATACCCTAACATTCAGCTAATGCAGGCGATCCCGCCCAAGAGGCGTTAAGTTTTCATTAAGCCGCTGAAAGCCTTTGCCATACCAGCGGATATACGATCGACTCCCTGCTGGCGTTCGCGTCCGGCCATCAGGGCGCCATCCACCGCAATGGCCTGACCGCTGACAAAGGTGCTGTCATCACTGGCCAGAAACAGCGCCATCTTGGCTATGTCCGAAGGCAGGCCCGAACGATGGATAGGCTGAAAATTGACCAGCACTTCTTCCATCTTCTTGGCGCTTTCGTCAGCCAATTGGCTGGGCAAGCCGATGCCGCGGCCAAAAATCGAAGTGGCGATACCACCGGGGCAAATGGCGTTTACCCGCACATTATATTTGCCGAGTTCCAGCGCCACGCTTTTGGAAAGATGCACCACTGCGGCCTTGCAAGCGCTGTAGATGTGCGGGCCAAAACCGCCGCTTAATCCGGCAACGCTGGCAGTGCTGATGATGCTGCCGGACTTTTGTTCTTTCATGATCGGCGCAGCATATTTCATACCCAGCACAACCCCTTTGACCAATACGCCAATGGTTTTATCAAAACCGTCCATGTCGGTTTGCTGAATTTCCCCAGAAACGCCGCCAATGCCTGCATTGTTGAAAATGCAGTCAAGGCGTCCGAATTTTTTCATGGCCAGATCGACCGCGCCTTTGACATGCGCCTCAACCGCCACGTCGGTGTGATGATAGGCCAAATTAGGACCAAAGTCCTTTTCCATCTGTGCGCCTTTGTCGTCCAGAATGTCGGCAACCACGACCTTGGCCCCTTCTGCCAGAAAGAGTTCCACTGTGCCGCGCCCCATGCCGCTAGTGCCGCCGGTGATTAGCGCCACTTTTCCCTGTAATCTTTCGCCCATAGTCAATCTCCCTTGCTGTAATTTGATTTGTGATAACTTATCATTGAGCTATGCGGGAACGCGAGAGCAAAGGCTGCGAGTGTGATGGATTATGATGAACCGGTACTGACCGCCGCCATGTGGGTGAGCGCCCATATCAGGCGCTGTCTTTCACTAGGCATTCCCGCCATTCTGGTGCGCCGGGGGGATGAAAAAGCGGGAACGGTGCTAATCAAGTGGAACCGCTTTTCGGCTGGTTGTCAGGTTCTGTCGCCATCGCGCAATGCGCAGGGACGCCGGGTATGGATCGCACGCGCGGGGGCAGAACCAACGCCCGAAGCCGATACAGACGCCTATATTGCCCGCCAGGTAAGCCGCGACCCGGACCTGTGGGTGCTGGAAATCGAAGATATGGAAGGCCGCTATGATCTGGGCGAGCCGGTAAACTGAGGAACTGAACATGGATTTACAGCTTGCCGGAAAAACCGCCCTTGTCACCGGCAGCAGCCGTGGCACCGGCGAAGGCATTGCCAAGGTAATGGCCCGCGAAGGCGCCACCGTGATCGTGCACGGCATGAAACCCGGCAATGGCGAAGACGACGCAGACCGTGTGGCAAACGACATCATAAACAGCGGCGGCAAAGCCATTCCCGTCATCGGCGATCTGACTACCGATGCGGGGGCGGAACAGGTTGCGCAGGCGACCGGCGCCGTCGATATCCTGATCAATAATTATGGCACGGCGGATCGTGGTTTCTGGCTGGACGCCGCCACTGGGACAGATGCCTGGATTACTGCCTATCAGAAAAATGTGCTGTCGGCGGCGCGCATGATCCGCCTGCTGGTTCCGCAAATGAAGGCGCGCGGCTGGGGCCGTGTCATACAGCTTGGCACCATCGGATCGACCCAGCCCAATGCGCGCATGCCGCATTATTACGCATCCAAAGGCGCGCTGGCCAATCTGACCGTCAGCCTGATGCTGGAACTGGCCAATACCGGCATCACTGTCAACACCATCAGCCCCGGCCTGATCAAGACCCGCGAAGTGGAAGAAATGTACCGCAGGCGCGCACAAAAAATGGGCTGGGGCGATGATTGGGACGTGATCGAGCGTCACATCATGGAGGAATTCGGCAACCCCTCCGGGCGCATTGCGCGCACCGAAGAAGTCGGCGATCTGGTCGCCTTCATCGCCAGCACCCGGTCACACATGATCAACGGCATGAACATCCGCATCGATGGCGGCGGCATGCGGATTGTGAATTAGGCATCAAACAATCGAGGTAATTGCCTTGCGCTTTACTCTGACATACCGGGGGGATCTTCCACCAAATGCGAATACTCAAGAGAAATGGCGCATCAGACGCGAGCTGGAGCCCCAACTTCGACACCTATGGAAAACGCCACCATTAGAAGGGATGGCAAAATACACGGACCCGAACTACGAGCCCAATAACCTTTACGTTGGCCATTCCATGGGGAACTTGGAGTATGTCCCGCTCATAACCGATAAACTTAATTTACGAGCCGAACTTGACGTTTTCATTCTATCCGCGAGCCTACCCGGCGGGTTGATAAATAGGAGCGGAGATATCGATAATCGGTTGAAAACGCTCTTCGACGCTCTTAGTGTTCCTGCCAATCCTCAACAGGTACCGCCATCGCCGTCCTCCGAACCAGATAATAGGGTATTCTGCCTCTTGGCTGATGATCGGCTGGTAACGCGAGTGGAAGTAAGCAATGACAAATTCTTGTCGGAACCAGAGAATAGCCGCGAAGCTCTGGTAATCATCCGCGTTCGTCCCATTGCTTTCATCGTCAATTTGGCAAACCTCGGCATCGCAGTATAAGTCAAAAATACTTCAGGGGAGAACATCATGAACCGGTTGGATGGAAAAGTGGCCATCATCAGTGGTGGCGCGCGCGGCATTGGCGGGGAAACTGCGCGCAGAATGGCCGAACATGGGGCAAAGGTCATTATCGGCGATGTGCTGGAAGCCGAAGGCGCCGCCAATGTGCAGGCCATCCGCGATGCGGGCGGTGACGCGACCTTCGCGCATCTGGATGTCACCAAAGCCGCAGCCTGGGAAAACGCCGTGGCGATCGCTGTAAAAAATTATGGCGGCGTGGATATTCTTCTGAACAATGCGGGGACGTATCTTACCAAGTCCATTCTGGAGACGACGCAGGAAGAATTCGCCAAACTGGTTGCTGTCAATCTGGAAGGAGTGTTTCTGGGAACAAAAATCTGCGCCCCCGAAATGATCCGCCGCGCGGCGAATGCGCCCGTGGGCAGCGCCATCGTCAATATTTCATCGGTCGCCGGACTGGTGGGATCGCGCAATGCGCCGGTTTACTCTATGACCAAGGGGGGCGTGCGGCTGTTCACCAAATCGACGGCGCTGGAATTTGCCAAGCGGCGGGTGCGTTGCAATTCTGTGCATCCAGGCCTGATCGATACGCCCATGGGCAATCTGGCGATGGAGCGTGCGGGCAGCAGCCGGGGCAGTAATGAAATGCGCGAACTGTTCGCCAAATCGCACCCCATCGGGCGCATTGGCGAACCGCGCGATATTGCCGCCGCCGTGGTGTTTCTGTCATCCGACGATGCGGCGTTCATCACCGGTGCAGAATTCTCTGTCGATGGTGGCGTTACGGCGCAGTAGACATAAAACGGGATGATTTGATAGCGCATTCCCCTCTACTGCGTCATTGCGAACGAAGTGAAGCAATCCAGAAGTCCCACATGAAAGCTTGTAATTTTGACTCCTGGATTGCCATCCCCCGTCGCCTTCGGCTATGGGGGACAGGCGGCATGCTGCGTTCCGCGCCTAGCAGCAATGACAACAGGGGGCGATTCAACCTGATCAGAAAATGAACTAACTCATCCGCAAAATAGCACGGGTTTCCGCAGGCGTCGCCACACCACGACCGTGTTTGCGGGCAATGTCCGCGAACTTTGCAATCAATTCCGCATTGGTTGGCGCACCAAGCTCTGTGTACGGATGATCTCCCAGGCCAACGGCGACATGACCGCCCGCCCCAATGATCTTATCCGCCAGATTCAGCAGATTGCCGCCATAATTATATACCGTCCACACAATTTGAACATCTTTAGGCATCACATTGAGAAATGCGTCAAGCCCCGCAGGCGTCGCCGGATGGCCTGCGGAAATCATACCTTCGGTCAGGGTCAGGCCCATATATATGGGTTCATCCAGCAGGCCCATTTCGTGAAAAATCAGCGCCTCACGCAGATAGGAAATATTCCACGCCACAGCACAGGGCTTCAGCCCCGCCGCGCGGATTTCTTTGGCAAAATACATCAATGTATCCGTGCTGTTCAGATACATCTGGTCATTGGTGATATATTTGCGCGCCACTGGATCATAGGCGTCGATATTGGTGCTGCCCATATCCATGGGGGCGAAATCGGGCCGGGTGCGCTTGTCCTTCGCCATGGCCAGCACATGGGCCAGCCGCCCTTCCTTTGACGTGGCCAGCGTATTGGCGCCAAGGGTGGGATGCACCAGCAGATCGCACACATCATGCACACGGGCAATGGTGTCGCTATAGCGCGCCGCATCATGGCAGGGCGCGCCATTTTCCTCGCGGGCATGGAAATGCACAATGCTGGCGCCCGCCTCGCGGCAGGCCACGGAATCGCGGGCAATTTCTTCTGATGTCCAGGGCACATGCGGGTTGCGCTTGCGCATGGCGTATTCATTGACCCGTGCTTCAATGATCAGTTTTTCCATGATGCGCCCCGTCAGATGTAGAATAAAAACCGGCGGCATATACCGCCGGTTATGTGAGAGTGCTAGCTAAAGCTGCGGACGAACTTGCCGATACCATCAATAGCCTTGGTCGCCTCCGGCAGATAGGGCGCGAACAAATGCCAGACATGCGGCATATGCGGCCATACTTCGAGCGTGGATTTAACGCCCGCCGCCTTGGCCTTTTCATGACAGCGCACGCTGTCGTCCAGCAGGGTTTCCGCATCACCGACATGGAACAGCAGCGGCGGCAGCCCCTTGAAGTTGCCATAGAAAGGCGACGCCAGCGGAATGTCTTTCGCTTTCTTGCCATTCAGGTACATGGCGGCAAGCGGCCCCACACCTTCGCCGCCCGCGATCGGATCAATCTTGGCGCGGGTTTTCATGGATGCGCCGGTGCCTTCCAGATCCGTCCAGGCGGAAATTGGAATGGCCGCCGTGGGCAGAGGCTGCTTTGCATCGCGCAGCGCCATGCAGGTCGCCAGCGTCAGACCACCGCCTGCACTGTCGCCGGAAATGAAGGTGCGGCGCGCAGGAGTTTTGCTGAACGGGCCATGGTTCAGCATATATTTGAACACCTTCACCGCGTCCTCCACCTGGGCGGGAAAAGGATGTTCCGGCATCAGGCGATAATCCACCGCCAGCACGGCGCAGCCGGTTGCCCTGGCGAGGCGCGAACATAAGGCGCTGTGCGAATAAAGCCCGCCCGCCATATAGCCGCCGCCATGCAAATACATGAGACGGCGGCCGGTGTCCGTATCATTATTCGTATGCCAGGCGCAGGGAACGCCATCAACAGTCAGCCTGTTCATGCTGCCCGAAAGCTTCATGGTTTCATCGCTGACCTTTGCATAGTCATCAAAGCTTTTACGAAGTCCCTTCACCGGATCACCACCTTCGGCGGCGCCACGCATGATTTTGCGAATATGATTATAGACCGCCACTGTCGCTGCCGATGGCTTTGTAGTTTTCGCGGCGGGTTTCTTGAGCGCAGGTGTCTTTGCTGCTGGCTTGGTGACGGCTTTCTTCACGGCCTTCGCTGCGGGTTTCTTGACCGCAATTTTCTTTACAGCCTTGGCGGCGGGTTTTTTTACCGCAGCTTTCTTCACCGCCTTGGGGGCTGCTTTCTTCACTGGCTTCTTCGCTGCGGGTTTCTTGACCGCAGTTTTCTTTACAGCCTTCGCTGCGGGTTTTTTCACCGCAGCTTTCTTCACCGCCTTGGGGGCCGCTTTCTTCACTGGCTTCTTCGCTGCCTTCGGGGCCGCTTTCTTGACGGCCTTTACAGCAGCCTTTTTCACAACTTTCTTAACTGCCTTTTTGGTAGGTTTTTTTACTGCCATGATCACTCTCCCCTGCTCATCAGCTAAAGTTCAGTACGCGTCCATCCGTTTTGGCCGTAGCGCCCAGTTAGGCGGAATTTTATAGGTCACGCAACGAAAGAAAAACTTTCCTACTTTGTGGTAGCCTTCAGCGCCGCCGCCGGATCCACCCGGTCATTGACGAAGTAGGGTTTACCGTCCGGGCCCATGTAGAAGCGCTTTTGCTCTTCAAGTGTAAATGGCCGCGAACCCAACCGGCCGAACACGGCAATCTGCCCGCCAGTCTCGTCCACTGCGCGGTCACGATCAAGCCCTTTTGATATCGCCGAAGCCGTTGCCCACGTTTTTCTCCAGGCAATCAATTCGGGTTTTGGTTCCGGGCTGAACCCATAAAAGCGCGGCTGGCTGTCGGGCGATGTCAACTGCACCACCTTCAGCCCATTCTTGCCATCGGCCACATAGGCGAATAACGAGGCATTGGTCGAACCAACGGTTACGTCACGTGCGTCATTGATCTGTCCATCGGCATTATACTGCATATAAAGCTTAGGCTTTGCCGGGTTCTCCACATCAGCGATGACCAGGCCATCTGCGCCCGCCGCCACATAGGCATAGGTCCGCGCAACATAAACCCGGCGCGCATCCGCCATTTCAACCAGCGCCCCCGGTACAGGACGCGGGCTGCGCGGATCAGTTACATCCACAACCTCAAGCCCCCTGGCCGTCGTGACAAACAGATAGCGGAATTGCAGCGCTGTGGCGCGGGCGTCCTGCATGGCGATGCGCGCGGCGATCTGCGGCTTCAGTGGATCGGCCATATCCAGCACAATTATTTCCGCCGACGTGGTTATATAGAAAATGCTGCCCGCAATCGTGATGTGGCGGGCCCCATTCAGCACCCCTTCCGGGTTCCATGTCAGGACACGCTTGAAGAAATTATTGCGCGGCTCGCCATCGGTTAAGGTCGTAATGTCGGTGACGATCAGCCCTTCCTCGGCGTCGGTAATAAAGGCGTAGCGGTAGATTTCGTGCATCTTCTGCTCCTGATTGGTTTTCAGGATCAGCTCGCCTTCATTCTTGTTGATGTTGATATTCTGGTTGGTGGGCAGGGCCATACAGGTGGCGTTTTTGCTTTTCACATGCGTGTCCTGGCCCAGGGCCGAGAAAGGCGCACTGATGATGCGATCCGAGAAGCCCTTGTTGGCGATGGCGTTGACATCATAAGCCCGGAAGCCATTGGCGCCTTCGGCCACATAAAGATATTCGCCGCGCAATTGCAGACATCCAACATCACCAGATTTCTGGGTATAGGCCTCGGGCAATTCGCGCCCGCGTTCTTGATGAGTTTTGTACCAGTCGGGATAGGCATAGCGTTGCAGATAGCTGCCGATTACCGCCTGTGGTTCGTCCCATTCAGTGACGCGCACCGCTTCAAAGCCGTCTTCGCCGCCCACATAGGCGTTAAAGCCGACGAAATTGACGAAGTTGGTGCCGTGCAACAGAAGTTGCGCCATGATCGCATTATTGTCATTGGCTTCCGACAGATGGCAATCGGTACAGGTCTTGGTTTCGGTCTGGCGTTCCGTATGCGGATAATGCGGCGCGAAGGCCTGGCTGGAATAGCCCGATGCGGCAATCGGCGGCTGCTGCACATAGAGCCGTTCGCGGTTGATATTGGTTGACGAAAGCACCAGGGCCGAGGATGAACGCACCGGCACGATGGTATTGCCCTTGACGCTGGCGTTAACGCCTAGCTGGAACATGTCGTCACGCGCCACCTGCGGATTATAGGTGGCGTAGTTGCGCGTCTCGCCGCCCTCAAAATGATGGCGCGGGGTTTTCCAGTTGGCTTCGATCGGCAGATGGCAGCCCGCGCAGCTTGTCGTCCACGACAAATGGCAGGTAAAACATTCCATCTTGTCATCCTGGTGGGCGAGATTTTTCGCCTCCACACCTGGCCCCCACTCAAACGGCTTGCCGCCGCTTCCCAGTTTTGACATCAGCTTGGCGCGCGCCGCCTTGGGATTGTATTTCTTGTTTTTGGGATCAACCGTATCCTTGACCAGCGTCAGTTCCCATTCCAGGTTTGGATCGACCATTGAGCGCTGAATGAGCTTGCCGTCCATCCACTGAAAGCGGCGCTTGCCGGATGGGGTGTAGGCCAGCGAGAGATCATTGCCCGTTCCCTTCGCCGCCGGGCCGCTGGTGCGCAGCGAGGGATAGCGCTGCGCCGTGCCATGGCAGTCATCGCAGCGGATTTCTATGGCCGCCGCCACTTCGCCATACAGATGCCCGTCGCCATGGGCATCCTGCTCAAAATGGCAGTCGACGCATTGCATGCCCTTTTCCAGGTGAATGGATTTGAGATGTACCGCTTTCTGGAATTTCTCAGGGTCGTCCTGCGGCACAATTGCGCCTTTAGCGTCCAGCAGATTGCCCTTGCGGTCACGCTTATAGACAGCGCGGAAATTCCAGCCATGGCCATGATAATCGGCAAACTGCGTATCCTTGAGCTTTGGATTTAGCAGCGACACGTCTTTCAGGAATTCCGGATCGGACCATTTACCGCGTACAACTGCGCCTTCCGGGTTACGGTCCAACGCCTCACGCTGCTCGGCATTGCTGGGATAGCGTTGCTTTTCCGGCCACATAAAAGGCGCGTCGGATTCATAATCCCACATGGTGTAGCCGAGAAATGAATTCACGAAAATATTCGGCTGATGCATGTGACAATTCATGCATTGCGCCGTCTGTATCGCCTGGGTGAAGGCATGCTTGAGCGGATGGCCGGGTTCATCCTTCGGGATCGCCGGATCGGCGGTTTGCGTCAACCCGGTATTGCCGAATTTTGCATAAGGCCCGGAATGAAACGGATCCCGGTCATTGGCATAGGGCACATGGCAGGCGCCACATCCCGATGTGCGGAAGTCGCCCGGATTGTCATTGGTGCCCAGGAACCACATGAACGGATCATTGAGCCGTGTCTTATGAATATTTATGACCGGCACAGCGATGCGCAGGCCTGTGCCGGGCCCGCGCATGGATTGCTTTTGATCGGGCCGTCCAGGCTCTTCCAGACGCTGGAAGAGACCTGTGGAATTTGGCAGCCCTACCTCGGGAAACTGGGTGCCGATATTGCGGCCACCGCGTTCAAACACACGGAAAATGTCGCCGGGCGGAATTACCTCCCAGGCCGGAAGCGGCAGCATTGCCGGACGGACCCCGCGCGCCTCCATTTCCGGCGTAACCTCGCCTATGGCCTCAAGCTTTGCAACGCCGCCGGAATTGTCATAGACCTCGCCTAGAAAATATTTTTTGAACGGAAGAATGCCATTGTTATAAGACGCCCCACCCCATAGCAGCGCGCCGGTCGCCATGATCGAACGTTTGGCCCTGATAATAATATCCGCATGACAATTGCCGCAGGCAAGGTCCGCCGTCCGATAGTCACTTGGGTTCACAAAACGCACATATTCAGGTGCTTCGCGGTTCAGCAGGGTAAAGCTGCCTTTGGGGTTTGCGCTGCTTGGATAGTGCCAGCTATTGGGTAGCGTGGGCAGCACATGCGCTTTTTCCTGGGCCGCGAAATAGGCCGCATCACCCTTTTGCGCGCCTTCGGGTTTGCGCCCCCCGGCACTGCCGCCATGGCAATCTACGCAGCCAAGGATCACGCCTGGGCTGCTATGCATGCTCGCTGCATCACTTGATGTATGACAACTCCGGCAGCCTTCACTTTTTGCCGCAGCTTCTTCCGGGCTTTGCGAAGCGGGGGCGGGCGGTGCAGCCGTATAGGTAATCTCACGCGGTTTTTCTTCGCCCGAAGCATAGGCGGCGCCCGAACCAAACAGAACCAGGCTCAACAGCAGAATGAATAAGCGCGACACCGCCATCATCAGTAAGCCAATGTCAGGTTAGCCAGCAGGGTATAGAAATGCTCATTTTCAGTATGATACAAATCCTTGAACCCCTTGCCCGGCAGCAGCGTTGCATAAGACAGCCTGAACACCACATTCTGGCTCATCATTGGCCGGTATATTGCCGAAGCTGACATATCCCATCCGATACTGCTGCTAATCGCCCCTTCATTACGCAACGCCTCTAGCACTTCTGTTTCATTGAAATTCAGATGGTTGAAATTGGTTGAGAGGCGCAGTTGCGGCAACACATCAAAATCAGCCCCCCCACCTAGCAGCCGCAGGCCCGGATTGACGAAATTCGATTGCCCATGCTCTTTTGAAGAACGCAAATCCGGCAGCCCCCCATTGCGCGGCGACAGTGTCACGCCGCCACCGCCAATAAGTGGAATATTCTGGCGAATCCAGAAGCTGGTATCCGCCCCCGCAAATTGCGGATTTTCAAAGATGGCTGAAAAGCCCTTTGACTTTTTATCGAACGGATCTTTGTCGCCGCTGGCGTATAAGAACGAACCCCGCAGGCGTGTCCAGCTAAAATCATAGGACGGTTCGGCGGCGAGAAAATAAGCGCTTATATCGCTTTTCTCATCAGTGAATACCGAGCCATCTTCCTGGCCTAATGCGTAATAGCCCGAGACCGTCAGGTTCACCCGTCCGAAATGCCCGTCGCCATTATAGCCCAGATAACCCACGTCATAATCATGTGTGCGTTCCAGGCCGATAGAGGCAGGCCGTTGCAGAAATTCGTTACTGTCATAAAAAAATTCGTTCTCGCGGTTGCGATTATAAATCGCGGTTATCTGGCTGGTGAACCCCAGCACCGGAAAATCCTGATAGTAGAGATTGCCGATAAAAACATCATCGTCACGGATTTGCTTGCCCGTATCGTTCAGGCCGCTATTGGTGTCTTTTTCCAGCCGCTTGAACCAGGCCAGATTATACTGAAAGATGTTATTGTTCCGTGTGCCGAACAGGCGAACACCGAGCTGATTATCCAGGAACAAAAAGCCACGAAAATCGGCGTTGAACGGCTGAATACCAACACGGATGGAATCAAAATCATAACGTTCCGACACATTGCGGATATGATAATCCACGAACAGTTCCTGCAATCCGACATGGTTATCGGAACGGGTTTTCCCGCGATCGGGCGCACGCCGCAACAGGCCAAGCTCTTTGACCCTGACATGATTATAGTTGAATACCGGGGTAAGGCGGAATTCAAGGTCTGGCGGCTTGAACGCCGTATTGCCCTTGATCAGCGTCAGATTTGTGATCAGGTTCTGATTGAACACATATTGATCTGGATCACCGAACAGATCATTGCTGCCGGGCCGTGATGTGGTTGCAAAGCCTACCGGAACCGGAAAGGCGCGCGGTTCATACACAGTGTCGGAGATAATATTGAGCAGGACAAATCCATCCTTGCCATAGACCGGTTTGTCGCCCTTCAGCACATTGTTACTATAGGGATCATACCATTTCCCCTTGATGCCCAACCCTTCCAGAATGCGCCAGCGGTCGGGAACCGGAACTATATCGCCACGGGCCTGCAAGTCTTCGTAGCTGCGTGGCCGGCCCGCAGGTATTGGGGCGCCTTTACGTGCGCGCGGATCGCCGCGCACCGTATCGTCAACCGGAACGTCACCGGGGCGCGGGCGGCGCAGAACCTGCGCAACCTGCTGATATTTGATATCCGTATCACTCGCGCTAGATACCGGCCGTGCGGGCAAAAGCGGCGGGTAAGCGTCAAGATAGGAAGATGCGCTAGCCGATCCCGAAAATGCCGCCTGCAGTGGCGCCCCCAGCGGGGCGCCAGCAGGAACCAGAGAGGGCATGACGACAGAGGGTGCTTCGGGAACCGGCGGCGGCACAGCAGCTTTACTCTCTGCCCAACAGGGGGTGGAAAACAAACCCAGAAAAAGTGCAACTATTTCCCTGCGCACACTATTTCCCCTCGCAAACATTCTGTTCATGCGACCCGGTAAATGGCGAGAAAGGGCAATTCACATACCGCAGGCGCACCCCATACGGCAAAAGCTGATCCGAACGGATTGCCGCCGGCGCATGTGATACGCCAGTGCCAAGACCAACACTTGCATTATGCAGTCCCAGGAAGGCCACCATATCATCCTGATCGATGCCATCACCGGACACCCCGATACCACCCACCAGCACGCCGTTTTTATAGATCGGCGCGCTGCCCGCAAATATCTGTAATCCATTCGCCAGCGGATTAAGGCTGGATGTATTGGATACAACTGGCGTGCAGCCAAGCCCGGTGTCGTTGACCGCGCCATTGCCATCGGGATCAAAATCCCCGCGTCCATCACCCGTCACATCAAGGTTCAGATTGCGTACAAACAGGATGTGATTAACGAGATTCGGAACCACCAGATCAAGCTGCAAACCGGTAGAGAACGGACTCCAGAACTGCAACGGCCTGGCTAACGGGCCGCTGCCATTGGTGTCAATCCCATCGGGGTAGAATGCGCGGGAAAGATTGCCAACTGCACGGGACGTATACGCCGTGCCATCTGACAAAGACTGCGGCCCCATCACCGCGCGCATAATGTCCACATAATTCGGAACAAAATAAGCGTGCCCGGGGATCAGCCCGTTCAACGCCCTTGCCGTAACGTTGATAACAGGAACGACACCTGGATTTTCAAGATTGGCCGCCGCATTCCGCCTGGACATAAAGGCGGCGGTTCGCGCCTTTTGCAGCGATACATCAATACCAAAAATCGGCGCATCGGGTGTGCGCGCCTGACCCAGCACCTGTCCTTCAGCATCGACGACAGATACAGTAACCTGTGCGAAGCTTTGCAGGGGGCGGCGAATCTGCGCCCGTGCACTGGCCGCGACACGCAATGCATGACCAAGGATGACTGGCACTTCTGTTGCAGTCAGGCTTTGCCCTGCATTAGCCGCCCCTGATATGACTGGAAAAAAAGGCACATCCGCTCCGCTGGTAAGCAGAAATGGCACAAACCCCGCAATCGCCGCAACATTTGCATAGCCGGGACCATCATTCACCGCATTAACCGGGCGAACACCAGAAGCAGACGCACCGTAGGTCTGTCCGGCAAGGATAGCGCCATCCGTATAACCGGTGACGGCCACAAAACCAGTAGGAGCAACTGCTGGCGCCAGGCCCGGATTAGAGGCAAGTGAACGCGCACTCGCATCCGTAAAGCGCAAGGTCTTGCCTTCAACGGTTATTCTGCTGGCCAGAATATCTGCTGGCGGCGCGTACCCGGTAGAGCCCGCTATGGCAATGATTTCGTCCAGATCCGCATCGATATTGCTAACATCTGCGTCAAGACCGTAAACACCATCCGCAGCCACGCCTATGCCTCCGACAACGGCGCCGCCTATATATAAAGGCAGGCCACCGGGATCAGCGGACAGACCCAGCGGAGAGCGCTTGGGCCCCCGGAATTGATCAGGCGGCGCCGGATTGGCGCCATTAAAAAAGCGGCGGCTGAGATCAGAACAAGGTAACTGGCTGAACTGCACGCCAGATAACGGCCCGCCTGGGGCAAACGCCTCGCCAGGATTGAAATGCTGTTGCACGATCTGGCTGGCGGTGCGCGAACTGAAGGCATTACCCGACGAAGACAGATAAGCCCCGGTCACGGCTTTTGATATTGCCGCCATCGTTGAGGGAACCACCCCCGCCAGGCCATCAAGGCCTGTACGTATGGTGCGCCCGGATGTCACCGTAACGGTTGGCGGTGCGCCAGACATTTGATACACCGCCAGCACATTGCCAACCCGGTCCGTCACGGCGATGGTAGCCGGCCGGCCACGCACGGCGGCCTCTTGCACCGCCTGGGAGATGACACGATAAACATCCAAGCCTGATAAATTCTGTGCGCTGACGGGGAGGATGCTCAACATCAACGCGCCAAACCCAATCAATATTGCGGTGCATGCGTTAGCTGTCCATCGTATCTGTTTTTTCATAATATCAATTCGCCCGCATGACATCGAAATAACCGAATTTCAATTCCCCATTAGCCCGGTAATAGA
>OBEQ011660120.1_pt1 | contig 28347 bp, 25 predicted proteins | sample 1670901 | NCBI WGS metagenome assembly OBEQ01 (sample SAMEA104232315, study PRJEB22302) | groundwater metagenome | biome: forest; feature: aquifer; material: groundwater | place: USA | collected 2011-08-07 | depth 5.4 m
CGCACTTGCTGGGGCGGCAGATGCCTCTTCGCAGGGGGCCACATCCGGGGTGTCGTCGGCGCGAGTCATGGATAGGTTGACTCATGTCGCCGATTCCCTGTCAAGCTCTTTATCTCCGCCCGATACCTGGGCAGTTACGAATCCCTTGCGCCACGACGCCACCCTCGCCCTGGGCACCAGCGAGGTGACCCTGATGGAACTCACCGCCGCCTATGCCGGGCTGGCCAGCGGCGTCCGTGCCATGCCTTACGGCGTTTCCGAGGTTCACGACGCGGCCAGCCATGCGATGCTGTACCGGCGCGGTCCGGCCGCTGGTCCGCTCGTCGTGTTGGCCCCCATCCGCGCGGCGATGCATGACCTGCTGGGCGAGGTGGTGCGTTCCGGCACCGGAAAGGCTGCGGCGCTGCCCGGCCGGGCGGTGGCCGGCAAGACCGGCACCAGCCAGGACCACCGCGACGCCTGGTTCGTCGGCTATACCGACGATCTGGTGGCCGGGGTATGGCTGGGCAACGACGACAACACCCCCATGGCCAAGGTGACCGGCGGTGGCCTGCCGGCGCGGCTGTGGCGCGAGGTGATGGCCGGCACCGTGCCGGCAACTGCGGCGGAGGATCTGTACCGGGCGATCGCCGCTCGCCTTGGCAAGGATGGCTTCTGATGCGACCGAATATGCCGGACGTACCCCGCCTCGTCGTCACCGATGGCGTTACCGAGGAATTGGTCGCCGTCAACGGCACCGGCCAGGCATGGCTGGTCACCCTGTCGGCCGAATTCTGGCAGACCGTCGACAAGACCACCGGCCAGGCGCTGCGCCACGGGCCGCGGCCGCGCCCGGTGACGCTGCTGCCGGGGCAGCACGCGCCGGTCGGCGACATTCATGGCTGGGAGTGGGACAGCCAGTTGGAGATGACGCTGGTCTGCCGCGACGCCGCCGGCCGCGAAGTGTCGCGGAACTACTGGCTGAACGCTCCCGGCGCCCGCGAGAGCCGCGAAACGGTGCCCGGATTCGGCGAGGTGCGGGTGCCCGAGCCGACCGGCAAGACCATGCGCGATACCAACGCCGCGATGCCTGAAGGGGGACTGACCGAACAGCGGAGTTGGGCGCTCACAAACAATGACGGCTGGGCCTGTTGCCGGCTCGGCCGCGCCTATGAGACCGGCGACGGCGTGGCGGTCGATCCCTGCACCGCTGCGCTGTGGTATCATCTCGGCGCAACCCTTGGCGATGCCGGCTGCCAGGCGGGGCTGGCGCGGCTGCTTGCGGATGGGACCGGCGTTCCCCAGGACGAAACGGCCGCCCGGGGCTGGCATCAGCGGGCGGCCGAGGGTGGCGAGGCTGGATCGGCGCTGTGGCTGGCGGACCATTCGCGGGACGCGGCCGAGGCTCTGACCTGGCTGCGCCATGGCTGCCGGGCCGGCGACCGGCGGTGCATGATCGGGGCGGCGAAGCTGCTGATCGACGGCGAGGAAGCGGCGCAGTGGCTCCAGCGCGCCGCCGAACTGGGGGAACCCGAGGCGCAGATCCGGCTGGCGGAGATGCTGGCGACCGAGGATGCCTGGCCGCGCCACCGCGTCGAGCCCGACCGCGAGGAGGCGGCCTACTGGCTGAACGCGGCTGGGCGTCGGCGCCTGCCGCCGGAGCTGCGGACGATGGCCGAGACGGTGGTCCGGCGCACCGGCCTGCCGCTGCCGAAGCCGCCGCGGGAGCCCAGCGTCCTGGCATGGCGAATGCGGCAACTCTGGTGGCGACTGTGCAATCTGCTGCCAATCCCCGAGCTCCGGCCGGTGCCCCTGCCGCCGCTGCTGCCGGTAGCGGAGCTTGATTTCGCCGACCTGCCGCGCCTCGGCGACGTCGTCCTGCAGACGCTGATGCGGCGCTGCGACCACCACGATTTCGTCCTGGCGCTGCTGCCCGGGGCTGTCGGTGAGGTGTCGCGTCCGGTACGGCACTTCGTGCTGAACAATATGAGTTCCCGGGCTGCGGCCATGATCGCGCGTGACATGCTGGTCATGGATGTCTCCGACCGCTTGGAAGCCCCGCACCGCAGTCAGGCTGTCATGCTGGATCAACTCCGTGATCTGGTCGACGACGGCGAGACCGCCGTTCCGGCCGACCTGGCCGAAGAGCTGCGGCAGCGGGAACGGCGGGTGGCGACACCGCGGGATGTCGAGGACGCCTCGCCGCGGGCGCTGGAGCTTTATGGGTTTTCTACCGCTGGCGCCGAATATCGCACCCGCCACCAAGCGTTGGCGCGGCGGATCAGCCGTGGCGAGCCGACACCGCCGCCCGAGGATCCCTTCCCCGGCTGGTATGCCGACCATCTGGACCGGCAACCCAACGCCATCCTCCGCGCCGCCATGAAGGCGCTCGGAGAGGGCGATCTCTTGTGCTTTCTGGCTGGCGCTTCGCCTTTCCTGCGGTTCCGCGTCTGGCATCTCTCCACCTGGGCGCTGCGGACCCGGCTGGTGCATGGGGTCGAAGGATCGCCGAGCCATCCAGCAACCTCGGAAAACTACGCTGCGGCGCGGCTGGCGATGGACGCGGCGCTGCGCCAGGCGCACCGTCATGGGAATATCGGGTGGTGGGATGCCTGAGCCACACCTCGACGATGATGAAATCCTGAACCGCGCTATCGCCTGTCTGCGCCAGGTGCTGGCCGCCTGCGGCCTGCCGCTGTCCGCCGCGGACGAACAGGCCATCGTCGCCGAAGGCCGCGCCGTTCTCGCCGATCTCATGCCCAGCGCCCCACCGCCCGAACCACCGCGCCGGCTGGAGTTCACCTTCGACGACCTGCCACATATCGACGGACACGGCCTCCAGTCGCTGCTGCGCCACGTGCCCTTCGACGTCCTGGCCTTGGCCCTGGCGGGCGCGCCGTCGCCGGTGGAACGCCACCTGCTGCGCAACATGACGCGGCGGCGTGGCCGGATGCTGCTGGAGGAAGCGGCGCGGCTGGCCGGCGAGGCGTCCCCGCAGGCCGTCGCCGCGGCACGGGACAAGGTGGTCAAGGCCGCCTGCCGCCTGGCGGAGTGCGGTCTGGTCGTCATCTCGGAGGGGATCGAAAGCGCCGACTGACCTCACGCCCCGCCCAGCAGGACCTGCCACTCCGCCATGATGGACTCCTCCTCGTCGCGAACCACCGCCGCCTCGGGATTCCAGCGGAACCCGGTGGACGGCATGGCGTCGAAGGCATGCGCCAGTAGCCGGACGTCGGTTGCCGCGTCGCCGACCATGTCCGCCGCCAGCAGTGCCCGCCACAGATCCTCGGTCCCCGGCCACAGGTACCACGGCAGTGTCGTGCGGGTCTTGCGCCGGCCGTTCTCCCAGTACTCCTCCTGGCGCGGCTGGGGCCGCTGATCGAAGGGAACCGCCTGTTCCGCCGCCACGGCCGCCGCCAGGCCGCTGGCCTGATGGAATTTCTCGACCGTCATGCGGCGCCAGGGCGACGGCAGCAGGGCGCGGTAGACCTGCCACACCGCTGCGATGGTGGCCGGGTCGCGGCCATCCAGGCCAGTGGCGTCGCGGTTGCGGCGGGTGCTGCGGCGGTGGGCCATGGCCTCGTCCAGAGCCTTGCGGTCGCAAGGGATGTCGCCGCTGGCGATGCCGTCGAGATACTCCTCCAACGCCTCGGCGGCATCGTCGGTCGGCCGCTCGTTGAAGGCGGCGCGGTGCTGCAGCACCACCAGATCGCCGTCGTCGTCAAAGCGCAGTTCGGCGGTAGACAGCCGGGCACCGTCGGCATCGCGGATGGCGAGGATGTGGTGGCCGTCATAACAGCAGCGGTCGTCGTACCAGCCGACGCAGTGGTGCATCTTGTCCCCCTCGTCGCGCAGGGCGCCGCCGCTCACCAGCGGTACCACCACCGGGCCGCGGCGGCTGTGGTAGGGCTCGGTCAGCGGCAGCCAACGCAACTGGCCGCGCCAGCCGTCGCTGGCGCCGGTGATGTCCAGGATCTCGCCCTGGCGGCGGTGCCACCGTTCGCTGGCGTCGATCTGCTGGAGCAGGGGCCGGCGGTCGAGCAGTGTGCCGAGTACGTCCGCCAGAGTGCGCAGGGTGTCCGGCACCGCGCGGGACACATGCCAGCCCTCGACCCGCTGGAACGGCACGGTCAGCACGTGGCTGACCAGAGCCCAGCGGAAATCCTTGAGATCGGCCAGGCGCTGGAATCCGCCCAGCCGCTCCAGGGAGCGGCTCCAGTCCGGCCCCAGCTCGCGCATGCGGCCGACATCCCAGGTGACCGGCGGGGCATGCGCGGGGATGGAGAGCAGGCGGCGAAAGGCCCGCCACGCCTCGGGCGTGCGCGGGTGCCAAGCCGGCGGCACCGCCGACAGCGCCGTCAGCAGCCGGGCGGCATCGGGCAGGGTGCCGTCGTCGCCCAGCGTCGCCGGCGGCAGGCCGACCAGGGTCTTCAGCGCGGCCGGCTTGGCATTGAAGGTGCGGCACAGCGCGGCGCCCAGTTCCCGTCCCAGGTCGATCACCTCGCCAAGCTCCGGCCGCGCCGCCAGGGCGTCGGCTAGCAGCGGATAGGTGGCAAGGGCCTGCAGGCGGCGGGGTTGGCAGGCCGGCTGCTGCGGAGCGGCGAAGAAATTGTAATGCTCGACCCGCGGTGCCGGCAGAATACCCAAGGCCGCCACCGCCTCGGCATCCAGCAGCGCGGCGAAACGGTCCAGCGCCCGGAGGGTGGTGCCGCGCAGCACGGCGAAGGCGGTCATCGCCAGGGTGGCGACCAGGCGGCGGAGGCCGGGATCCTCCTCTACCCCGCCACGCTGGCCCCAGGAAGGCCGCGGCGGCTCGCCGAACAGCAGGATGCGGCTCTCGCGGGCGATGCGGCGGGCGGCGTGACGGCAGCGCTCCTCCATCTGGCGCCGCCCCCAGGCGCAGCCGGGCAGCAGGTCCAGCGCCACCACCCCCGTCCACGGTGTGCCGCGGTCAGGCTCGATCGGCCGCCAGGAGCGCAAGGCGCGTTCCTCATCATCGATCTCGTCGCCACGGCCGAGCGGCGGGTCCGGCTGGTCGAGAAAGCGCCGCAGCGCCGCGTCTTCGGCGAACACCTCTGCCGAGGGCGCGACCAGCCGCCCAGCGGCGACCACGCCATCCCAGCCCAGGTCCACCACCATCAGCGAGCGCCGCAGCAGCGCCCCGGTGCGGTTGACCTTCGCCTGGCGCAGCACCAGCGCCGCCGGACTACGGGTCAGGTCTGGCGCGGTGATGACGGTGGCGGCGTTGAGGGCGAGGGACAGGCGCCAGTGCAGGAGGGCGGTGTCCGCCTGATGAAGATTGGTGTCCGGCAAGGCATCGGCGACGGCATCGCGGTAGATGTCGGCGAGAACGTCCGATACGGACGCGACCTTGGCCATGGCCTGCCCCTCCTTTCGCCGGACCTATGCCGAACGCGGCCCGAAACGGTTGGCCCTGGGCGTGCCCGGCACCAGCCCCATCACCAGCAGCGCCAGCGGGCCGGCCGGCGTCCACAGCGCCAACGACCACCATCCCGACAGGCCGATGTCGTGCCAGCGCTTGATGCCGGCGGAGATGGTCATCCACCAGGCGGGAAACAGCGCCAGCACGCCAATGCGCGCCACCCAGTCGGCGGCGTCGAGCGACAGCAACCCGGCATCATGCGCGACCGTCGCCCAGAACCGCAGCCGGCCGGCACGGCCGCCAGGACAATGCCGCCGGGATCGGTCGCTTGTTCGTCATGCCTTGCCTTGCCTCCGATCGCCCCCGCGAATATCACGCACGCCTCGATTCGGCCGTCGTAACAATGAACCGTCCAGCATTCCGGAGCGGGCGGCAGCGCGACGACCTCCGGCCCCCTCTCGCCTCCCCCAAGAGGTACAGAAGTAAAGAAACAAGACTTAAAAGGTCCTGGCAACCCGGAACCCGTAGCCAACGTAGCGGGAGCGGGAGGACCCGTAGCGATTAGCCGAGCGGAGGGTCGCCGGACCGTAGACCCAGGAACCGCCGCGCAGGACACGGAGTTCACAGCCTCCAGTTGTCCAGGCTGCGCCATTGTCCGGCGCCCCGCTGTAGTTGTCATGCCAGCAGTCCTCCACCCATTCCGCCACATTGCCATGCAGGTCGTACAGACCGAAGCCACTGGCCTGGAAACTGCCGACGGATACCGTCTGCTTCCGGTACGTCCCCTTCGCACTGCCATTATATGTCCCGTTGCCATTGAAATTCGCCTGATCCGTGGTGATGGTCTGGCCCGTCGAAAACGGCGTCGCCGTTCCCGCCCGCGCCACGTATTCCCATTCCGCTTCCGTCAGCAGGCGATACGTCCCGTCGCCGCCGGTCGAGACCTTTGTCCCCGACCGCACCTTGGCGTTCAGCCGGCGGATGAACTCCTGCGCATCCTCCCAGCTCACCTGCTCCACCGGATTGCGGTCGCCCTTGAAATAACTTGGGTTGTTCCCCATCACCGCCTGCCATTCCGCCTGCGTCACCTCGTACCGGGCCACAGCGAACGGCTTGGCAATCGTCACCCGGTGCTGCGGGCCTTCATACTTGTCACGTTCAGGTTCGTTGTCCGGCGAGCCCATGGTGAAGCTCCCCGCCGGCACCACCACCATATCCGGGCAGTCGGCGCAGTCGCGGAACACCTTGCCCGGCGGGAAATCGGCCCGCTGCCCACCGCCCGGCCGCACCGGCGCCTTGCCCGGCGTCCACGCCACCACCACCCGGCCGGCATCGCCCGCCAGGTCGGCGGTCTGTTCGCGCGACAGCACCCGGCTGGCGCGGTAGGTCATCTCGGAATCAAGATACGCCTTCACCTCGTCCAGCGTCACCTTGCCGTCGCCGTTGCCCCAGTGCGACTTGTCCGCCTCACCATAGACCGCGCGCAGCAGGTATTCGGTGAACAGGCCGTGCTGGGCCTGGGTATCCCAGTTGGCCGCCTGGGCGGCGCTGGCGGCCGACAGCACGGTGATATTGCCGCCCGCCGTCACCGGCTTGGCGCGGAGGCCGAAGGCCGAAGTGTTCCGGGCCAGCGGGCCGCTGGAGGTGAGGCCCGAGAAGCAGGCGTCGAGGAACACGGTCACCGACTTAGCCGGCAGCTTCTCCAGGTTGCCGATCAGCACGTCCAGCGGATAGCCGTTCAGTTCCGCATTGTCCGGGTCGGTGTCGCTGGGCAGCAGATAGCTGCGGCCGTCCTTGGGTCCCGGCAGGCCGTGGCCGGAATAGAACACCACCACCTCCGACCGCCCTGGTCGAATGTACTTGTACAGCTTTCCCTGGAAACTGGCATGGTTGCCGAAGGTGGCCTCCAGGTCGGCCTTGCCGGCATCGCGTAGGTCGATGACGTCGTCGGCGCGGTAGCCGAGCACCTCGACGACCCATCGCTTCATGGCGTCGGCGTCGTTGTGGGCGAAATCCACCGCCGGCACCCCCGCCCGGTAGGTCTTGTTGCCGATGATCACGGCAATGCCCTCGCCCTGTTCCCGCGCCGCCGCCGGCACAGCCAGCAGCACCGCCGCCAGCAGCACGGCCATCCCCGTTCGCCAAGCCATGACCTGCCTCCTCCCCATTGCCGATCAACCGGAGCACGATGATACGGCGAACCCCCATCATTGGAAAGAGGATGGCCACTGTCGGAATCGACAGTTGCGGGCCAGGAAACGGTCCTGATCCTGCCATGATCAAGAGCGGACCATAAAATCACGAGGCCCCCCATGACCGAGCATCGGCCGTCTTTCGACCTCTTTCCGTCTCCCCGTTACCAGGATGAACGCCTGGTGGTGGTGCTCGATGCCGGATTTCACAGCATCATGGAGCGCAAACAGCGACGCAGCGAACTGCGGGCACGCGAACTGCACGTCACCAACCTGACCGCCGCACCGGCCCTGATCGAAGTGGTGTTCGGCAGCGCCACCCCCCAGGCCACGGCCGCGCCCGGCGAAGAGGCGGTGGTGCGGATCGACTATTCCTTCGAGCGCGACGCCCTGTGGATGCCGCATATCAGCCTGGAGCCGGTGCCGCAGATCGGCACCGTTACCGTCACCGTAAACGGAACGTGCTACCGCTTCCGCTTCGACATCGGGGTGGTGGCCGGCACAGTTCAGATCTGCGTCATCTGAGGGGACGACGATGGCTCTCTTCCGCGCCTTCGACCCCTGCATTGCCGATGACGATCCGCTGTGGCGGACGCCGGCCGGCCGCTGCGCCCTGCTGCTGATGCTGAAGGTCGAGACGCATTTCCTCGGCTCCGGCGTCGCCAATTTCCGGCGGGTGCGAGCCAGCGGCGGCACCTACTACGAGGGCTACGACGCCGACAAGGACAGGAACGAGCGCTACCGCAATGAATTCCGGATGATCGCCCATGAGCTGGAGCGCTGGCCGGCACCGGAGGACGCCCGCGGCTTCCTGCGCTGGCTGCCCAGGAGCCTGCTGGGTAGCAATGGCCGGTATTACGGCTATGGTGCCGGCTGGCACCACTGGCTGCTGACCCTGGTCGAGCACGAGGGCGAGCCGCTGCGGCTGGAAGTGGACGACATGGCCCGGCCCGCCGAGGAAATCGCCGCCGAGCACCGTGCCGCCGCCACCCGCGAACAACCGGGAGGCGTCCCCGCTGCACAAGCCGACCTGTTTCCCGACCCTGCCTGGGCCGGCGAGGACTTGGCGGTGACGATCCAGGCCGGGTTTCACACCGTCGTTCAAGCCGGCGATCGCCGCGGCGAGACATGGACCCGCGTCCTGGTCATCCGCAACCTCACCGGCCAGCCGATGACAGCCGCCGCCCGGCTCGGCTCTCGACCGTGGACGGAGACCGAAATCGCGGCTGGAGAGGAAGCGTCGCTGCCGATCCTGTTCGCCCATGGCGAGGCCGGCGGCCGGACGGTCATCGGCCAGACGGGCGAGGTGGAGGTGGTTCAGGCCGGCGGCCGGTCGTGGTTCCGGCCGCAGCCGACACGGCGCTGGATGTTCCGCTTCGACGCCGATGTCTGCACCGGTGAACAGGAAGAGCGATTCACCCGCCGCGCCCAGCTTCTGCCGGACTACACCGACGCCTACGTGTCGGTCGCGGTGCACGCCGGCGTCCGCACCATCCAGGAACGGGATGGCCATCGGCGAGAAAGCTATTCCCGCGCCATCGTCCTCCGCAACCTGACCGGCCAGCCGATGGAGACGGTACTGTACCACGACGGCGAAGACCCCCGGCCGGTCACGGTGCCCGGCGGCGAGGAGGTATCGCTGTCCGTGCTGTCGGTCTCCATGCCGGATCACATGGTGGGAACCCAGCCCAGGCACGAGCACAACGCCCGCTGGGGTGTGCTGGAGATCAGCCAGCCGCGCCGAAACTGGAGGTTCCGCTACACCCTGGATCGGTATTGCGGACTGGTCGAGACGAGAATGGAGTGATGCGCACCAACGCCGCCAGCAGTCCAGGCGCGTTTCGGCTGCCGCCGGGCAAGCCGGAAGAGGGGCTGTGCCTAAAGCCGCCTTCCGCTACAATCGGCCGTCGGCAACGAGACTTGTAGGAGCCGGCCATGGCGAACCCCGTTCTTCTTGATGTGACCCTCACCAAGGCGGAGGCCAAGGCCATCACCAAGCTGATTTCGGCGGGAATCGCCGAGATCGGATCCGATCCGACGCCCGTCAGCAACGAGGTGACGCTACGCCGGGCAGTGGACGCGGCGCAGCGGGGAGCAGAGAAGATCAGGATGGCGCTGGCTGTTGCCGAAGCCGGCTCAATGTAATTGCCCGGCGCAAAGCTTTATGGTCGGCTGACGAACCCCTTCACTGCCGCCAGCTTGCCGCGGTAATCCTCGCTGGCTTCCGCGAGATCGAGCGGGTCGAAGGCGGCGTCGCGCTACGAGGAGATGACCGGCGGCGCTGACTGGGCGAGCGGCTATGGATCGGTGAACCCTTGATCCAGTCCCGGATCATCCCATTTCCCGGCAACGGCGGCCCAGCGGTCGAGAGCATAACAAACCTGGGGGTCTGGCTCAGGCGGCTACCTGTTCGGCTGAGGTGTCGTTAGTGGCGGCAAGCCCAGGATACCAGGTCTCGAACATCGGACGCAACGTGCCGTCCAAGGTCCGGGTCCGGACCTGCAGCAGATGGTGAGCGCCGCGCTTGGTCCACTGCATCTGCTGGCGCTTGGACATCCGCTTGTCGATGACGACGTTGACAGCGGACTCCACGAAGGCCGTGGAGATCGGTTCCCCATATCGCCACCGCTCCCCATAGTGGGGTATGGCGTCGATGTTGTTGGCGATGTAGCGCGCGCACTCCGCCGTCAGCCGGGCGAACTTCTTCAGCCCGTCGTACGCCACGTCCAGGGCGCGGATGTCATCGGCCAGATCCTCGAGGCGCTCCTGTGCTTCGATGGCGTCCCCGTGCCAGAGCCGCCACTTGATCCGCTCCAGCCGTTCGGTGATGTCGGCGCCGGCGGTGGCATCTTGGTGGGCCACGCCCTTGGCGAACTGTCCAAGCACGGTGAGCCGCATGGTGATGTGGAACCAGTCCAAGAAATGCTCGGCGCAGGGTGACATGTCGGCAACCAGCGCCCGGACGCTGTCACCGCCATCGGTCAAAAAAGGTGATGTCCTGGTTCATCTGCAAGCCCTGGTCACGGAGAACCTGGTTCAGCCGCCGCCGCGGCTTGATGTCGTGCGTCTGCACGAAGCCGAAGAACCGGTCGGCGCGATCCTCGGGCACGGATTTGCCGGCAATCACCTCGAACTGCGTCGCCTTGTCCTCCCAGCCGCGGACGAAGCCGCCGTCCATGCCGACAATGATTGGGCCCTCGGGGTCCGGCAACGCGCCCCAGTCGGCAGGACTGCCCTCGATGAACGAGTGCTTTTCCTCGCCCAGCACCGCCTCCAGCCGTGCGGCGACCCGGAAGAGATCACGCCGGACGGTCATCGGGTTGGTCGTTTCCGCGACCGGCAGCACGTCCTTCAACAGGTCGGTGGTGATGCCGTAGGACACCTGCGAGGCCCATTTGGCCTCGAGAAACTGCAGCTCGGGAGCCACCTGTTGGGTGACCAGGGCCGTCAGCGGACTGAAGCTACGGCCGGCCTTCGGACGGCAGGCGCAGTGGCAGAGGCAGCGGCCGGGAATGTCCACGGTGCCGAACAGGGTGCGGAACCGGATCGCCCTTACCCCCTTGCTCGGCCGAAGCCGGCCGCAGTCCGGGCAATGGCGGTGACGGGCCAGGTGACCGGCCGCCTGAGCCGCCAGCAGCCGTTCCTGGGTGGCCCGGAGCAGGTGCTTTGCCTCCGCCAGCGACAGGCCGAGTGTCTCCAGCCGGACGGCCGACCTGTCCAGATCGAATATCGCGTCGTCAACGAGGACGGTTCCGTCATCGTCCACGATCTGCATCCGCATCCTGACTTGCATCCCCGCCTCCGCCGCTGGTTCACCAGAACTGCTGGTGCATCAGCCGCTTGTGCTCCTCCTGGCGAAGCCGGTCATTGATCTGGATTCGGCAGAATTCCTTGGGCAGCCAGCGCTCCCGCTCCTGCATCCGTTCCACGGCCGTCTCGAAGCGGTCACGGTTCTCCGGTTCGTCCAGCACCGCCAGTGACCGGGTCTCGGCGATGGTCGCGAGCACTTCGCCAATCTCGGCCAAATCTTCCAGCGCTTCAAAACCGACAAGCGCGCGCCGGCGCTCCCGCCAACCCAATGGCCCGCCGCTGTCCTCCACCGGGCAGGGTTGCTCACCAGCGAGACACAGCGGATAGACGACGCCCGCCTCGACTTCCAGCCGGTCCTCGACCCGCACCTCGTGACGCCAGAAGTCGCCCATGTCGTAAAGGTAACGCAGCTTGCTCCCGATCCGCAGGCGCAGGTCGGCCAGCGGAACTTCGGGGTTTCCAGCACACAGGTCCGGCGAGCCATACCGGCGGGCACGGAACTCAAAGGCATAGAGGTGCAAGCCTTCCCAGCCAACGGCGACCTGGAGAATACCGTGCAGCTCCTGCAGGGTCGTCGCGGCCGGGATCAGCAGGCGCCGCCAGACCATCGGACTGACGTCCAGCAGCTGCACCTTCAGCTGTAGAATCGGCAGATCAAGATCGGGCTCCCGCCTGCGGGTTGGTCTTCGCGCCATTGGCCACCCATGAACCAGTCCCTCATAGCCTACCGCCACCCTGATCTGTCCGCCAGTCCGCCACCCCCAGGTTTGTTATGCTCTCGACTTGCCAAAATAAGCGAATCGACGCTCGGCAATCGCGGGTGGAGGATTGAACGAAACCGCTTCGGCGCGATCGGCCAGAGTCAGGCCAGTGAAGGCGATGGGCTTCTCCAGTGCCGTCGAATCGCCCTCAATCACCCACCACGGCTGACACCGAAGCATCTCGGACGTCCAGACGCCTTTCTCGCGCTCCTGGGTCGCCTGCCGGCACCACGTCCGGTCGACATCCTCGTCGGCCCGGGCCGGCTCTCAGCAACCATGACAGCAAGACGATTTCGAACCATCAAATCGTCCACTTTACGGTACGCCCAATGACAGCGCCCTATTGCGGAACCGGTCCATCTTGGAAGATACTCGCACGCAAAGCTTGCGGCGACAGCCGCGATGGACAGAGACAACAGCCATGCGATTACCGCGACGATCCTTTTCGCGTGACGCCCATTCCAGCGTCCTTCGGTACTGCGTCAAGCTCGGTGCCAAGCCGGCAGGCCACATCACCGTTCTAACCGATGGCTGCCTGGTCCAACTGACGGGCCGCGATCCCCAGGTCGTCGGCCTATCCCTGCCGACCAGCGTGACAATCAGACACGCCAAGTCAGAACCGCTTTGGCTCAGAAGCCAATGCCATGCGGCTGACGAGAGGCATGAGCGCTCGGAGCGACAGCCCTGTCCGTCCCCCCTGTCCGTCCACGTCACCACGCCAGATCAAGGACAGCAATCATGCGCAATAACAAGGATTTCGCCAAAGCCACCGCCACCCCTCGTGGCCGCAGACGCGGCCGTACCGAGGACGGCGCCCCCAATCCCATCGATCGCCACGTGGGCAACCGCGTGCGCCAGCGGCGCAGGCTGTTGGGAATGAGCCAGGAAAAACTCGGCGAGGCCCTGGGACTGACCTTTCAGCAGGTGCAGAAATATGAACGCGGTGCCAACCGCATTGGTGCCAGCCGCCTCTTCGACCTGTCCAACATCCTCGATGTTCCCGTCGGCTTCTTCTACGACGACATGGACGAGGCCACCATCGGCGCCAGCTCGCGCGGCCTCGCCGGCCTGGCCGACGATTTCGGCCCGGACGACGCCGACCCCATGGCCAAAAAGGCGACCACGGAGCTCGTTCGCGCCTACTACACGATCACGGACGAGCGTGCGCGGAAGAAATTCTTCGAGCTGACCAAGGCCTTGGCTGCGGCCACCCGCACCGGGCACGACGAGGAGCCCACCCTGGCGGCGGAATAGGCGTGAACGGGCATTGAGCCGGGGAGGGCCTCCAGGCCTTCCCCGCCCCCGGTCTCCTTCACCGACCGGTTGTCCCTCAACCGCCACACTGGCGCAATGACCGCCGCGGCGTTGCGCTCGCCGCCCGCGTCAGCGATAGTCACGGAATTGCTTGGCCGGCCGTTGCGTCGGCGATGGACGAACGACATGATTGACGAGCCGAAGCTGCGAAAGCGCAAGGTGTGGCTGATTGCCAGCCTTGCAGTCTTCACCATTACCGGCGCCGTGGCGGCCGCCCTGTTGTGGCCGCTGGCGCAATTGTTCGAGCCCTTGGCCTACGACAGCGCGCGCGGCGCCTGGGGGCCGGCCCGTTGGCCTCCTGGGGTATCGCGCTACTGGGTCGATGACACCGCCGCCTATTTCAGCGACCTGTTCTCCGGCTATCTGAAGCCGTGGTGGCGCATCGCCACGATACGATTCTGGTCGCTGCCCCACGCCAGTGGGGCCCAACCGCTGTGGGCGATCGGGGCCGGAGCGGCCGCCAGCCTGGCGACGGCGGCATGGCTGGCGGCCTGTCCGTGGGACGGCCGGCCGGAAAGCCACGGATCATCGCGTTGGGCCAACCTGTTCGACATCCGCACCGACGGCTTGCTGGCGCCGACCGGTTTCATCCTGGGCCAACGGCCGCTGTTCGACGATCCGACGCACAAAAGCGGCGGCCTGGTGGACTGGTTCCGCATCTGGTCGATCCGCCAGTTCGGCATGCGGCTGGTGCGCATCCCCCAGACCCTGTCGGGGGTGCTGCTGGCGCCCCCCGGCACCGGCAAGACGGTGCAACTGATCGGCCTGCTGCTGGCCGACTGGCCGGACAGCGTCCGCTCCTGGTGGGGCGGACGCACGCCGCCACCGTTTCCCGGCCCCAGTTTCGTGGTCAATGACCCCAAAGGCGAGATCTTCCGCGCCACCGCGGCGTGGCGCGCCACGCTGGGCCCGGTGTTCCGCCTGGCCTGGAGCGAGTCGGACGGGCACCGGTGGAATCCCATCGGCTGGGGCGCTTTGCCGGGCGGCGGCCGGCTGCCGAGGCTATGGCGCGAGCTGATGGACCGCACCAGGGAAGTCTACGGCGAGGATGCCCCCGACGCCCTGCGCCGCATGCTGTCGATGATCCTCGAATATGACGATTGGCAGGACCGCCTGCTCAAGGATCCGACGCTGGCGGTGGCCGGCAATGCGCCTGCCGTCGCCTTTGCTCGGCAGTCCGCCTCACCGGACCGCCTGCGCGCCGTGTTCCGGCTGGTCCATGAGCAGCACCAGCTATGGGCGGCGATGGAGCAGTACGTCGATCGCCAGATGACCATCCTGATCCCCGAAAGCGTGGAACAGCATTGGAAGGTGTCCGGCCGCGCCTGCGGCGCCGGCATGACCCTGTTCCTCATCAGCCGCTGCATCCGCGATCCCGAGGCCTTTGGCGAACCGAGCTACGCCAAGGTTCTGCAATGGATGACCAAGTGCGCCAACCGTCCCGAGGCGGGTTTCTCCGACCTGAGCACCCGGCCATCGGGGGAGTCGACCGACATTGATGGCCGGCAACGGCCCGTCCAGGATCTGGCCGCGCCGGCCAATGTCGGCGAGGGCGGCGACGCCAACCCGGACCTGACCGCCCAGTTGCTGGATGCCGCCGTCAACGAGGCGCTGCTGTACGGCTACCCCGCCCGAGTGGTCTCGGAACTGCGTGAAGTCCGCATGAAGCCAGACCGGGAACGCGGCTCGGTCATCTCCACCTTCGCCGGATCGGTCAGCATCTTCAAGAATGCCGCGGTGGCCAGCCGGACCTCGACCTGCTCGTTCCAGATGCCGGATATCCGCGGCATCGGCGGCAAGCCGGTCACCATCTACGTGGTCATTCCCCTGGAATCAGCGGAGTTCCTCGGCCGCGTCACCGGCCTGCTGATCGAGTCCATGGCGGCCTACCTCCTGTCCCAGGACGACGAGGTCATCAAGGCGACCGGGCAGCGGCCGGTGTTCTTCCTGCTCGACGAGTTCTGGACCCTGCCCGCCGTCAATGCCATCCGCCAGGTTCCCTCCCTGGGCCGCGGCTTGTGGGCCGTCGTCCTGGTCGTCGGCCAGAGCTGGCGCCAGATCGCCAGCCGGTTCAAGGGGGACGGCGAGAACGTATTGTCGGAGCTCAAGTCTTCGGCGCCGATCAAGATCATTCCGACGCAGAACGACGACCGGACGGCGAAGGAAATCAGCGAGGCGGTCGGCAACCGTACGGTCGTGCAGACATCCGTCTCCCGCACGCTGGGCCTCGGCAAGGGCGTCAATCCCTGGCAGCGCAACGAAAACGAGAGTGTTACCGGCCTGCCGCTGATCCGGCAGGACCAGGTCATGTCGATGGAAATGTTCGACCCACGGGGCAAGAAATGGGGACTGCAGATGGTTCAGCTGGCCGGCAGCATGAACCGGCCGCTCCTGGTGCGGCCCACCGTCTGGTTCCTTGACCGCACGCTCCGTCAGCGGGCGGCGTTGCGCCAGCGGCATCCCGACCTCATGGCCGTTCTGTATCGTCCGGACAGTGCCGGGGCGACAGCCACGGCCGGCAAGGCACGAAAGCCATCCCGGGCCATGGTATTCGCGCTGATCGCCGCGACCCTCCCGCGGCCGCCCGCGGCCGCGGCGGAGGACAGCGGCTGGACCCCCATCGCCTGCCCCGGGCAGGTGCAATTCAAGAGTTGGCAGGTCGTGCCGCAGCTGCGGCGGTGGCGGCGCGGCAGCGACGGCAGCCTGACGGTGGGCGATTGCACGACCGTCCACACCGCGGCGGCGATCCCCATGCACCGCGACAACACCTGCCCGATCCTGTTCGACACGGGCCGCGCCCGCGAACAATCCCGGGTCATCTATCCGGATACCCAGGGCCGCACCGTGGAAGCCCTCCCCTGTGCCCCGCGCGAGGGCGACCGCAGCTTCCCCTTGCGGGAGGTCACCGACGGCTGCCCGGTGGAACACCATTGGGACGACGGCACGTCCATCGCCCTGTCCCGCCCGACCACCGAAATCGACGGCCGCGTGGTTCTCGGCCCCTGCCGCGATCCCAACGCCGGTCAGGTCACCCTGCGCCACCATGTGGTCGCCTGCGATACCCTGCAAGGCCAGCGGGCGACCTATCCGCAGGCGCGCCTCGAGATCGACATGCCGGAGGGCCGGCGCATCATCCTGGGCTGCCATCCGGTGGGCGCCAACCTGCGGTTCGACGGCGCCGGCTGCCGGGACAGCTTTTTCCACGATTTCACCGGACATCAGTCCCTCGGCGGCCAACGGCTGCTCTCGGCCTCCGGGACTCCCGAAACCAACTGCTTTGCCAACCCGGACGCCGTCACCCTGCACGCCGAGGTCATCACCGGCTACAATTTCGACGACGCGCGGCGCCAGGCGCAACCCATCGCCCAGATCGTCCTGGCCGGTACGACCACGGTCATCCGCCCGCCCGAACCGCTCGACCGGCGTATCCCCTATACGCTCATCACGACCCGAAACGTAGAGGTCGCGCAACGGTTCGGTTGCCTGTCCTTGCCCCTTATCGAACGGTGGGGCGATTTCCGCCGCCCGGACGGCTCGACCGTTGCGCTCTATCTCGGGCCCGGCCGCGCCGCCAAGGGCGGCGTCTGCAAGGAGGCCAAATGACCGTACATCCGGCGCTCGATGCGCTGATGGAGCCCCTGTCGTCCTATCTCGGCACCCGTGACCGGCGGGTCATCGATATCATGATCAACGAGCCGGGCGCCGTCTGGCTGCAGATCGCCGGCCACACCGGCTACCAGCGCGAAGGCAACAGGAGTATCACCCTCGAATGGGCCCGGATGCTGTGCGAAATCCTCGCCAACCTGCTGGGCCGCTCCTTCACTCCGGATCTGCCCATCCTGCTGGCGCCCCTGCCCGGCGGGCACCGCTTCACCGCCCTGCTCGGCCAGAATGTGCAGAGCGGGATGATGATCTCGATCCGCGTGCAGCGCTCCAAGATCGTCCCCTTGGAGCAGTTCGGCCGTTGGAGCGCCGAGGCGCCAATGGCATCAGCGGCGGTTCCCCCCATCGCCGACCCGGTCGCAACCCTGCAGCGGGCGGTGCTGGACCGGAAGAACATCCTGATCTCCGGCGGCACCTGCACCGGCAAGACCACATTCCTCAATGCCATGGCGCGGTGGATTCCGGCCTCCGACCGCGTCATCACCGTGGAGGACGTCAACGAGGTGCAGCTGCCCCAGGTGCCCAACAAGGCGCAGGTCCTGGTCAGCCGCACCGAGGCAGGAACCCGGATCACCTACGCCCATGTTATCGACTCGATCCTGCGTTTCAATCCGGACCGCATCATCCTCGGCGAACTGTCGGTCCACAACGCCCTGCCAGCGGTGCGCCTGCTCAACACCGGCCACGGCGGCTTCATCGCCACCATCCACGCCAACTCGCCCCTCGACGCGCTGGAGGCCTGGCGGCGCAACTACGAACTCTCACCCGACAGCGGCGGCAACGGCGGCGAAACCGTGGTCCGCTTCCTGGCCCGCAACCTGTCGCACATCGTTCAGATCAACCTCGACACCGCCCGCGACGGCCGCCTGCTGACCATGGCCAGCACCGGATCCGACGGCACCCTCGCCGTGCCGTGGCAGGATCTGATTTGAGAACGAGGACATGGGGTGGATACGATCCCTCCCCTTTCTATCCCCAGACTCTGGGGATAAGCCTGTGAACAGCACACCAGAAAGCCAGCCGGTCCCAGACCTTCGGCCGGGCGCCTAGGAAACAGGCAGGCCGGTGGGCACAGAGCATCCCCTCCCAGCCTATACGGAGACCGGCTCCTGCCATCCCTCTCTTCTTCTGATTGACAGCCGCTCGCCTCGGCCATACCGTTGTGATCTCGGGATAGATCCCGGCTGGCGGCTTCTGCCGCGATGGACAGGGAACGACATGCAGCGACCAGCTCAGCGACGCCGGCGGCGAATCGCCATTTGCGACGACGCGCTCTATGACGCCATCGTCACCGTGCGGCACGCCGGACACCGGGTCTCGCCCTTGGGCACCGGTGACCATTGCGTCGATGGCCAACGCTTGACCAGCCGACGGTTGCTTGAGCAAAGCCGCAAGCTGATCGCACCGCCCCCTCGCTCAGCCACGGACAAGCGGCACGTCGCCCGCCGCCGGCGAGCCAGCCCATGACGCCCCTGGCCTTCGTCCTGCCCTCGCCCGCCGGGCTGCTGGTCGCCGGGCTGGTCGCCGGCGTCGCGGTGACCGGACGCGCCCCGGTGGCGCTGCTGCTGTCCACGGCGCTCGTCAGCCTGCACCTGCTGTGGACCTTCACCGCTTTCCCCGGACCCGATCACGGGCCGGTGACGGCCCGGCTGATGGTGCTGTGCAGCGCCGCGGTGATCCAGCTCGCGCCCGCGGCGGGCTCCCTGCTGCGCCACGCCCTGGCCGCACCGCCGCGGCGCGCCGTCATCATCACCGCCGCCGTGGTGTCCGGCTGGATCGCGTCCTCCCTGCCGCTGGCGATCGTCTGCGTCCACAGCCTGCTGGCGGAGAGGGAGGTCGAGGCCCGCCTGCGGGCGGCGGCGGCCTACGCGCCGGTGGTCACGGTTCTGCTGTCGCACCACAACCCGCAAGACCGGATCCGGCTGATGGAAACCGTCGTGCAGCCGGCCCAGTGCCAAGCCTACGGCACCTTGCTCAGCCTGCACATGCCCAGCCGAGCCCCCAACCACTGCCGGAAATCGTGACCATGGACGATGCCGACCTGGCCACGCGCCTGATGGACGTCCGCCTGGCGCCCCGCGCCAGCCACTGCCGTTGTGGGGCCGAAATCCCGCCCGGCCGCCCGGCCCTGCGGTGCGTCGATGGTCGGACGGTTTTGCAGCGAGGGGCGAAATTGCGGCGAGGCGGTCATGGCGGATGAACGATCCATTCGGGGTGCGCCACATGCCACGGTGCCTCTCGGCTCTGTCACCATGCGCTCCGGCGCCCGCTCGGGCCAGAACTTCCAGCTCGTTTGGGACAGCCATCAGGTGCTCAACGGCCACATGATCCTGGTGGGCGGCTCCGGTTCGGGCAAGACCCACCAGCTGCGGCGACTGGTTTCCTGTCTGGGGGAGGCCGGCGTTCGTGTGCATGTCATCGACGTCCATGGCGACGTCCTGCCAGCCTGCCCCACCCATTCGATCCGCTTCTCCGAATCGACGGAATTCGGACTCAATCCCCTGGAAGTGTCCGATGACCCGGATTTTGGCGGCCCACGCAAAAAAGCCAACGCCTTCATCAGTCTGATGCTGCGCCAGAGCAGCCTGGGCGAAAAGCAGAAATCGGCACTGTTTCGCCTCCTCACCGACCTTTATCGGCGTTTCGGGTTTGAGATGGGCGATCCGCGCAGCTGGTCGCTGGACCATGATCCGCGCCCGCCCCGCACGCGCCAGGTCCGCGCCGACGACGGCTGCGAACCGCTCGCCAATCTCGACTGGTTTTCGCTGTCGGACGATGAAAAGCACGACCTCAAGCGCGACTTCGGGCTCAAGTGGAATGCCGCTGCCCGGGTCTGGCAAATGCCGGCCTCGCATCCCAGGGTGACGGAGGCGCTTGCCCAGTGGGGCGCCGGCAACCGCAAACGCCACCCCGTGCTGGCGGATCTGCGCAAGGAAGTCTGGAACCGCCTGGTGGCGCTCAAGCTGACCGGCGGCAGCTCGGCAGCCCGCAAGCTGGAAGACGTCATGCGGTTGCAGAAGAAGCTGCGCGGCCTCAAGGTGCGCAACCTCAAGGGTGACGACGTCGATGCCCAACTGGCCAGGGCCAAGGACGATCTGCTGGCGGCGATGGACGAGGCGATCGATCGGCTCGACAGCGGGGACGAACTCGAGGAAATGATCGCCTGGGATTCCGCCGACGCCATCAAGGGCCTGTTCGACCGCATCTGCAGCCTGGAGCGCAGCGGCATCTTCAAGGGCGCGGCACCGCGGTTCGACGAAGCCCAGCCGGTCTGGCGCTACGACATCTCTCCGCTCAGCAGGGAAGAGGCGCAGTTCTTCGTCGACTGCCTGTGTGCGCAGATCTTCGCTGCGGCCAAGCAGCGCGGCGAAGCCGAGGGGCCGGACACCGCCATCATCATCGATGAAGCCGCCGCATTCCTCGATCGCGACGATGACCACATCCTCAACATCGTGGCTCGGGAAGCCCGCAAGTTCGGCGTCATGCTTGTGCTGGCCACCCAGGAACTCGGCAGCTTCGGACCGGCCGTCGTGGCCAGCGCCGCCACCAAGGTCATCCTCGGCGTCGACGAGATGTACCACAAGCCCACCGAAGCCAAACTGGCCCTGGAGCCGGGTAAGCTCAAGTTCATTCGTCCTCAGGAGACGGCCCTGATCCAGATCAAGAACAGGGGCAAGGGCGAAGGCTTGAGCAATCGCTTCTGGGAAGTCGAACTCGCCGGTTAGCATGTTCCGACCAGGTCGAAAAATGCTCAATGTCACCGGTCTCCGCATCGCGCCAGCGCTGGACAGCAGGGCGAGGGCCGCATTGAAGCCGGTGATCGCCGCGGCGACCGCGTCCGCTCCGCCGTCTCAGCGCTGTGTCGTTGTGAGCGGAGCCAACCGGCTGAAGCCGAGCAATCGGCGATATTGCTCCCTGGCGTCCCTGGCTTGCTCGGCATCGCCGAACACGCGCACCAGGAACGGGTCCGGTGCCTCGACGACACCACGACCGAGGGCGTAGGTTCCAGAGTCCGTCAGGACGAACCCTTCGCCAGGTTGGGCCGCCACCCAGCGGTTTTCCATCAGCTCGGATAACGGCCGCGCATTGTGACGCTGCACCAGCCCGATCAACGAAACCAGGGCCTGCGACGACGGACGCTTCAGCGGGGTCATCGACGGGCGTGGCAGGATCGGAAAGTCCAGGGACGGCCGTTTGGGCGTCGACACCGGCACCGGTGCGCTGCCGGTCAGGCACCACCACAGGGCGAGGGCGGCGTTCCGCCAGGACAGCCGGGAACCCTCATGATCCTCACGCCCCGGCCCGATCGGACGGGCGGCGTCATTGGCCCGCTGCGCGAAGCGCATAGCCTGCCGCAGATCTTGTCCTTTCCAGGAGGCACCGTCGGCCGGCATGAACCATGAACAGCAGGAATACGCCCGGAACGGTTCCGCTGCCGAGGCGCGCCAGACGAAGCAGTATGGCGGGTGGCAGACGGGGAGACGGTCATTCACGGTGCTCATCCAGCTCGAAGACACCATCGCGCACCGGCAACATGCGCCCCTGCGCCGTCAACGCCTCGAACACACCAGGATCCACCCGGCCGATGTCGCGACCATCCCTGTTGCACAAGAAGACCCGGCCATCGCGCTCGACATGCAGTTGGGCTCCTTGCGTCCGGCATACCGCCACGACACGCTCTTCAGGGAGCATGATCTGTCCCCGACACGGTCAGCAGCACGGCGCAGAGGGATTGATGATTGGCGCGGTTCACCAGGAGCAGCTGCTCGATTTTCCGGCTGACGCGCGCCATCTGCCAGCCGACAAACAGCAGGAGCATCACGACGCCAGCGAAGAGCAGCAGCAGCATCGTCAGCACGGCGCCCATTTCAACAGACATGCGACCTCCCGTAAGAGCTCCTGCGCCAGCGGAACAAGGCACATCACGTCCGTCCCCGCCCAGCCGCGACAGCAATCGCTCGCGCAACTCCCCCGCGGCCGTGACGGTGACGGTGATGTTGAGGATGTGCCCGATGCGGAAGCGGCGGGACGGCACCAACCCTGCCGCCTGTTCGACCGTCAGGCTCATCGTCGCGACCGATCCTGACCCAGCACGTCGGTTCGACGCGGTGCCTGCGCCGCGGAAACAGGCTCGCCGATCACCGGCGCAGCGATCCGCGGCGGCGCCGTGACCTCCGGCCCGGCCGGAAACCAGATGTCGGTGGTGACGACGATGGTCACCAGCGTTCCCTTGGCCACCGTCACGCGCGGCACCACGTCGAGGCTGTCGGTGACGATCCTGTCGATCGTGCCGGTGAGCTGCTCCGTTACCGCGCTGGCCGCCGCCGTCGCCCCCGCGCTCAGCGGATCGCTCGTGATGGTCACGGCACTGCCGGTGGTGGCGATCTCCGCGCCGCTGCCGACCGATGCCGCAGCACCGGCCATCACCCCGGCGGCGAGACTGGTCAGCACCACCTGCGCCGTGCGCTCCCAGGCGCGGTCATCAAGCTCGCCGACCAGGCCGCTCCGCCCCATCTGATCGGCCGCCACCTCGCGGATCATTGCCGAGGAGCCATCCGGTCGGCGCACCCGCTCGAGGGTGATGCCGGCCCGTGACGTGCCCTTTTCCATCTTGACGCACTGGCCAAGGATGGCGGAATGCGCCGGCAGCAGAATCCGGTTGCCGTGCCCGGCCAGCACATGCCGGTCAACCTTCAGCACCACCGGGGCCGGACACCTCTGGGTGTCGATGGCGGTCTCCAGCGTCGACGAGATGTAGCTGCCGCCAGGCAGAACGCGGTCCAGCGGCACGGGCAGACTGGCATCGACGCGGCCGACGCCGTCACCGTAGTCGGACTGGCTCGGCCGGGCGCCGCCGAGGCTGGCCGGCTCGCCGCGCAACAGCTCCAGGTCGGTGACCTCGAGCCCCGGCCCCCCTCCCCCGCCCTTCGCCCCGGGCGAGGCGGCGGCGCGCTCCTGGCGCAGCAGCGCCAACAGCTCGGCCACAGGGTCGACGGGCGGCACCGGCCGTTCCGTCGCGCCCAAACTCACCGGCACGGTCAGCGGCGGGGAACCGTCGCCCAGCACCAGGAGTTCCGCGGTTCGACTGCCGGCACCGGTCGGAGCGAAGGTCAGGATAATGCTGCAGTCCTGGCCACCGGCCACATCCCGGAGGCAAGCGTCCCCTTGGGCTGTGACGCTGCCGTCCCCGGCCACCTTGACCGCCGTGATGCGGACCGGCTTGCCGCCGGTGTTGGCGACCACAACCGTCATCCGCGCGCTGTCGCCGATCACGGCCGACAGGCTCACCGCTGTCGGCCGTGCCTGCAGGGCGCCTGGCGGCGGCTCGGCGGGCGCCGGAGCTTGCGGCATGGGCAGGGACGTACTGCGGCCTTCCATGGTCATGGCCGGCGGCGGGGGCGGCGGGTCACGCAGCCACCAGCTCGATGCCAGGAGGGCGGCGCCACCGGCCGCAACCGCACCGATGATGATCGCCGCCTTGGTCATTTCCGGCCCAACCCGCTGTCGATGATGACCCCCTCGGGCACCGGAAGGTGGCCCTTTCGGCGAATGCAGGCGACCTTCTGCCCGCTGCGCAACGTCAGATCACCGACCGCCATGACCTGGAGAATTCGCCCCATCTTACCGATCGGTCGGCTGTTGACCGGCTGGTCCACACCATCCTCGCGCAGGGCGACGATCGGCCAGCGCATGGTGTCGGCCCGCGGACCGAAATCCAGCAGCATCGACCGGCCATCGCTGGCGACCGCCCTGGGGGCGATGTCGGCGTGATCCGGCGAGCCGACATAGACCCGGAACTCGTCGGAGTGCAGCGAAAGCGCCTGAAGGTCGATGCCCAGGTCCGCCAGGTAGTCGTTCGCCGGCAGATCGGCGAAGCGGCCTGGACGTCCACAGGATTGCGGCGCATCGGTCGTCAGGAACACCTCGACGTCGGGCAGCCAGCGCGACGTTACGCCTTCGGAGCGGACGTAGAAGGCGTAGACCCGGCCGCTGGCCGTCACGATCCGCAGATTGGTGTCGGCCGCCTCGTAGCGCGCCGACACCAGCACCGCGCCGGGACTCGGGTTGGCAACGCGGAACACATGGCTGTCTCCCACATGGACCTCCTTGACCTCCTCGCAGGGCGGCAGATGGATGCCGGTTTCCATGTAGCGCCGCACCCGGATCTGCATCACCGGATCGACCTGTCCGGCCGGCTGCGGCGGTTGGCCGCTGACAACGAAGCGCAGGACGCCGGGAGCCGACTGTCCGGGAGCCGGAACAGGCTCATCCCAGGCGGACTGCAGCTGGTTCAGCGGCACCGTCGAACCAAGCCGCTGCATGCCCGGATACTGTCCGTCCTGCAACCGGCGCACCGCCTCGCTCTCGCGTCCGGCGTCCGTTTCCTCGCGGCGCGACCCGTTTGCCCGCGCCGGCCCGGCGGCGGCCGGAGCCGGCTGGGTCTGGCCAACCGGGGTGGCCGCGGCCGCCGGCGTCGCCGCCCCTGCGGTCGCCGTGCCCGCCGCCACCCGGCCGGGAGTCTGCCGAGGCGGTGGAGCGGTCATGGCGTCAAGCGTCGACTGGGCCGCGGCGGGGGCTGCCAGCGCCAACAGCACCACGCCGCAAGCGATCACTGTCCTGAACTGCATGCCTCCCTCCTCATCGGCCCGAATTGTTCAGTGGTTCAGGAACGTAGGTCGTGACAACGAAGCCGAATGGATTGGTCGCGTCCTCATCGAGAAGATCCTTCTTCGGGACGGTTCGCGCCAGGTAGTCGACGCGCAATCCGGCGCGCCACAGCGACCGGCTGATTTCCTTGCCGTCCTTGATATCCACGACGGAAAAGTCGACGAGGTAGAACCATGGGCTCTGCTCGACCACGCTCGACACCTGGACGCGCCGGGAGATGCCCTTGCGGATCGTCTCGACAATATCGTTGCGTTCGCTTTCGACGGCGCGCCACACCGCGTCCGCTGTGCGTTCCTTGAGGTAGGTCAGAGTCCGCGTTTGCGCCGGCACATCGGTGTAGATCGTGTGCCGTCGGTCGACGAATTCCTTGACCCAGATCTGCGTGGCGATCTTGAGCGGTTCGCCCTTTTCGCTGAACGGCCTGACCTGGACCAGCGCATCGACCGACGGCGCCGTTTGCAGGAAGAAGGGGATGCGGGCATTGCACGCGTTCCGTTGGGCCATCATGGCGCCAACCTGAACCAGATTCACGGCCATCGAGATGCCGAAAGCGACCGCGAACCACCGGCCGACGAATTTCGACCGCCGCGCTTCATCGCCCGTGTCATAGCCGCGAGGCCAGGACGTGCCCATCGGCTCGCCGGTGGCCGAAAGCTCCCGCGCCACCGGAGGATCCTGCCGCCACCACCTCATCCCAGGCGCTCCCGCCACCCGGTGTCGCCGGGCCGATCGGTGGGAACCTCCATGCAGGCGCACGGGCTCAGCTTCAGGTCGTCGGCGCCGTCGCCGACCCCCTGCACCTCCTCGCGGTCCGTACCGCCGCACGCCGCCAGGGCCAGCGCCGCCATCAGAACAATTCGCGTCATCGTCGTCACTTCCAGCTCGAGGGAACGGTTGAGGTCGTGCTGTCGAAATTCTGGCCAACGCCGCGGGTCGCGGCATAGACCGTCGCCGTCGTGACCCTCAGTTGGGCGGCCTGCAGATTCCTGATCGCCGCGGTCTCTTCGATCAGCGCGATCAGCGCGGCGTTGATGGCCGCCAGTTGGACGGCGCTCTGCTGGCGATAGTCGCCCGTCTCCTTGACCGTCTCCGCCATCGCCGTCAGTTCGGTAATGCGGTCCTTGGTCCTGGCGACCGCTTCGAGGTGGTACAGCGCCGCGGCGTGGGCCTCGTCGACCGCTGAGCGATATTCGCTCGCCCGGCGCGCTTCCAGCTGCTCACCCTCGGTCACGTCGGTGATGCGGCTGCCGCCACGCAGCACCGACAGCACGAAGCTCTTGGAGCCCTCCAGACTCGTCAGGCTGCTCGTCGATGTCCCGCTCGGCAGCGTCATCGCCGAAAAGCTCGGGGCCGCGGCCTGAAGATAGGTCGACTGGCCGATCACGTTGCTCAACGAGAAGCTCGAGCTTGCGGTCAAGGAACTGAGGGAGGTGCTCAGATCCAGCAGATCGGAAATTCCGCCGAAGGACCGCAGATCCAGGCTGCCGGAGGATCCGAACGCGCTGTTCAGGCTGAGCAATTCACCGACCTGCTGGATCGCCTGATCCAGGATCATGCTGTCCTTGGTCAGGGTCTCCAGGTTGGTCGCATGGTTCGTCGGATCGTAAACCGTCGAACAGCAGGACGCCCAGGCCGGGCCATCCCAGGCCAAGGCGGCGGTCATGACCACGGCCAATACCCATTTGCGAGTCATCGCCCATACTCCGACAGGTAGAGTTCGAGAGCGGCCTCCGGCGAGGGCGCCAGCTGCAGGTGATCCAGCGCCCTGCGCCAATACACTTCGCCCGACTTGAAGATCGCCGCCATGTCGCCCAGCGACCCGTTGTCCAGATCGACGAAAACGCTCTCACCGAGCTGCTTCTTCTTGATCAGGGCCGGATAGCGCATATGCGCCGTGCTGCGCAGCTGGCGGCGAATGAACAGCATTTCGCGATCGGTCAGGTCCCAGGGCTTGTACTCCTCGGGATCGGCCTTGGGGTTGGGGAGAAAAATCCACGTCGCCGTCAGCTTGCGCACGTCGGTGCCGAGATCGCTGGAGATCTGGTCGAGGTCACCGGCGCCCTGGACCAGCAACCCCACGGCAATCCGCCGCTTGCGGTCACGCCGCAGGCGCTCCAGCAGACGGTCGCGAAAGGCAGCGTTGCGCAGCAGGAAGGGCGCTTCATCGACGATGATCATCGCGCCGGTCTGTGCCGCGGCCACCGCGGCATCGATCCGGTGCATGGCGTCCAGGACGATCGGTGGCGCCAAGGTGGGATCCTTGAGCAGGGACGTCATGTCGAACGTCACCAGGTCGGCGCCGGCGATGGGCATGTTGTCGCTGCGACCGCAAAAGACGTTGCCGTACTGCGCCGGGTCCACCCACCGCTCGAGGCGATGGCGCGCCTCGCTGTCGCGGGGAAAGGCGGCGTCGATAATGATGTCCAGCCGCCTCTGATCGAACGGCACCCGCTCGGCGATATCCAGCGCCTTGCCGATCAATTGATCCGCTTCCGGCGTCTCCAATCCCACCAGCATGCGCAGGAACACACGCAGATGCGCCCGGTTGGCGTCGCTCCATGGCAGCTGGAAGGGCTGCAGCGTGGCCGCCACGGTACCTGGCAGGTCGCTCTGCAAGCCGATATAGCGCCCGCCGGCGAACATGGTCCAGACCAGCATGCCGCGATCGGCGTCAAAGGCGAAGACTTTGCACTTGGGAAAGCGCAGCGCCCCCGTCGCCGCCAGCGTCACGCCGGTGGTCTTGCCACCGCCCGTGCCGCCGATGACCACGAAATGTCCCGCGGCTTCGTCGTGTTCGGCCTCATGCAGATTGAACAGGTAGGGTGTGCCGGTTTCGGTCGGCAGGATCAGCAGCGGCCCGTCGCCCCACGGTGACCGGGAAAAGCCGGTGGGGGTCGCAGGAAAAGTGACGAATTCAGCGACGTTCTGCGCGAACAGGAAGCTGCCGCGGATGGTCGTCTCGTAGCCTGGGAATTGGCCGAAATAATGCTGCTGGACCAGGTCCGTCTCGACGGCGCCGCGTGCTCCCGCCACATCGAGCAGACGGGCTTCGACCTCTCCCGCCCAGCGTTTGGCCTCTTCCGGCGACTCTCCGTGCGCGACCACATAGAACTCGTAGGTGTTGAGCGCCTGGAAATTTTCGCTGCCGGGCACGACCAGTTCCCGAGCCGACTGGAACTGGTCGACGATCCCGGTGCTCCACGGATTGGTCGCCCTGGCCCAGTCACCGGCCTTCTGCAGCAGCAGCTCGGCTTCCTCACCCGCCATCCCCCGCCATCGCTGCAGGATGGTCAGGTCGGCATCCAGGGCCAGCAGTTGGGGCACCAGTTCTTCGGCGCTCTCGTCGCCCCATCCCGGCACCACCACCACATAGGCATAGGACTGCCGTCCGGCGCCAGCCTCGAAGGTGAGCAGGCCGGTATCCAGGTCGGCCGTAACCGCACCACCGCTCAGCCGCTTCGCCAGGTTGGCCGGTGACCGGCCGATGGCCACCGGCACGATGGGATTGGCAAGTTCGGCCCAGAAGGCCAGCAGGTCCGACTTGTCCTGACTCTCGCCATGGTCGAACAGCCGCGCG
>OBEQ011985153.1_pt1 | contig 28343 bp, 27 predicted proteins | sample 1670901 | NCBI WGS metagenome assembly OBEQ01 (sample SAMEA104232315, study PRJEB22302) | groundwater metagenome | biome: forest; feature: aquifer; material: groundwater | place: USA | collected 2011-08-07 | depth 5.4 m
TTTCTCAAACGGAGAGTTGGTATAAAAGCTGGCGAGAAGATAGTAGAAACTGGCCTTAAAACCGCAGCCGGCAAACTTGTTGCCAAAGGTCTAGAAAAGGCTGGTATCTCCCTTCTGGGTCAAGCCATCGCGGCTCCTCTAACCGGTGGATTATCTGTTGCCATTCAACTCGGCGCCGAAGCGCTCAGTTTGGCTAAGAATTTTATTAAAGACAGGCTGTCTGATCTTGGTATTAAAGTCAATGAATTCGACGCCAAAAAATTATTCGGTATCGGAGCCGCCACTGCAATCGGAGGTATGGTTCTTATTGGTAGCGGCCTCCTTATTCCCGGAGCCATACTTTTAGGATTGGGGGGTGTCGTTGCATTAGCCAATTTACCTGCAGCAATTGGAATAGCCTCGTCCCTCTTCGGTGGAATAGGCAGCTCCATTGTTCGCTTCCCTTCTCTACTTCTTGCCGGCTCGACTACTAGTATCGCGGCCTGGGTCAGTATAAGTCTGGGCACCGTGGCCTTCGTTGCCTTCTTTATCGTTATCACTTCCCATTCCGCTTTCCTTGCTAATCCTAACGTTCCTGGTGCTGCAGGAAGCCAAAGCCAAATTAGTCCAGGATTACCAGGTTCCAGTCCCTCGCCAGAATGTAATGGCGCTGGAATTCCCAAGCCTTCGGCAACCGACATAAGAAGAGGGGGTAATTATGCCTTTCCCTTAACTCCCTTCTCTCAAACTTATTATGGTTGTAGTCATTGGGACGGCACTCGAGCTACAGACATTGGTATTGTTGGAGATACTGCCGCCAATCCCCCCAAGGGCGCCCACCTCCCTATTGTGGCTTATACTAGTGGCAGAGTTACTTCAGTCGTCAACAACGACTCCAAAGGAGGCAAATACATTATTCTCGCCGGTGATGATGGCAGATATTATTACTATGCCCACAATTGCAGTATTTATGTGACCAGCGGTCAGCACGTATCAGTTGGCGAAGTCATTGCCACATCGGATAATACCGGCAGTGCCGCAACCACTGTCGAGCACCTTCATTTTGCTATCAGCGACACTCCCAACTTTATGAACGGTGGATCAGTTTGTCCTTCTACCGATTTTGAGTCAAAATTTAAGTTAAATCGTTGTATCCCAGCCCGCCAATGCATCTAAAATCTATCCTTACCAACAAAAAAGTCCTTATTCTTACTGCCATTTCTCTCTTGGTAATCGTCTCAGTTGGAAGAGTCTTCTTTGCCCGAAAAAAGATTGCCACCAACAAAAGTCTAATTCCTTCTCTTTCCAACAACACCAAAATCAATCCTTCTCAAATTGAGGCCGTCAAGGCCTTTGAGATTTACGATGTCACCGCAATTGATGCGCAAACCTTTATAGGCATCGACAAAGAATTCCGACTTTCCAAAATCTCCTCGCAAGGAAGAATCACTCTATTGCCGCAAGTATTAAATTATTCTTATACTCCATCTTCCATAGCCGCCCTGAGAAAAAATAACACGCAAACCATCACTCTTGTCGACAATAAAGATACCTCAAAAATTACAAATCTCAATATTAGGGACCAGTCTCCCCCTCTTTCAGTTGGCCTAGATCCTAATGGTAAATTTTTATATTTCCTTGGCAAATACGATCCCATCTCGCGCAGATCCAAGCTTTACTTTGTTGATATGGGTAATAATCAACAAAAGTTACCCTTGATAGACACCACAGCCGATAAAATCGAAATTGTTGACGAAAAGCATCTACTTTTCTTCGAGACAGCAGATGCTCCGGATTCAAGTACTATCAGTGTTTTTGACACCGATCAAAAGCAATTCACCTTTTCTGTGAAGGGCAATCACTATCGACTTTCTCCTAGTCACAAGCTACTAGCTGTAACTAGTAGCAACTCCGCTATCATCTATAACCTAGACAACTCATATCGCAAATCACTCTCTCTAAAAGAAGGCACTCTCCTTGTTTGGAAAAATGATCACATATTAGCCGGTTTTATTAATAACTATCCCGGAGTAGAACTCCAATACATTGATATCGATACATCTCAAAAAAGTGACTTCGCCAAAATAGACACCCTTAAATCTACGTCCATCTCCCAAATATACGCAGTTGCAAGCGACACAGCCTATGTTAAAGATGCCAATGGTCTTCTTTGGCAAATTACCCTCCCTTAACTCCCCTGCACTCTCACAGGCATCACTATATGCAATACTCTATCTTCCTTAGTTGATTTAAATACCCCGGGAGCAAGTGACCCTGAAGATGCGTATATCACTTCATCCTCGTCAACAGAATTTAGCCAGTCAATCAAATATTTATAATTAAACGCCACCTCAAATTCGTCTCCTTCCCTTTTAATTGGTACTTCACTCTCATCTTCGCCCAATTGCGGACTATTAGCACCAACCATCATCATTTCTCCCAGGAGTTTAAACTTGACCACATTGGCACTTTCCCGCGCAAATACGGCAGCCAGTTTAACAGCCCGCATCAGCTCGTGCCTATCAACTGTTATTTTAGTTGAGGTCTCAGTGGGAATTATTTTTCTATAATCAGGAAAGTTACCCTCTATGAGTCTAGAAACAAATTCAATTTGCCCTAGTTTAAAGATCACCTGATTTGCCTCTTTTGTTACCCATATTCCCATCTCTTCATTTTCGCTATCACCCGAAAGTCTAAGTAGTTCATTAATCGCTTTTGCCGGAACTATTAGTTTTTCCTCCTCGGGCTTCAAATTAGCAGATTTGACCGTAAGCTGCACTTTACCTAATCGATATCCATCTGTAGCAACTACAGTCATTTGTCCCTCTGTAATATCGAGCAATACCCCTGTTAATACCGGCCTTCCTTCATCAGCTGCAGCCGCAAATACCACCTTGGATAATCCTTTTATCCATTCTTCCTTAGCAACAACCACAGATTCACTACCGGAAGTCTCGGGTATTACCGGAAATTCGTCCACAGCTATCCCTGAGATATCAGCTTTAAATTTATCTCCCTTAACTTTAAGTTTATTTTCGACAATCGTCAGTTCCATCTGTCCTGCAGACATACCGGAGACAAACTCGGTTAGCTGTCGGCAAGGCACCGTTAATCCAAAACCTTTCTCTACCTTTGCAGGTACTGTAAGTCTCACTCCCATCTCCATGTTTGTTGTTGCCAGCTCTAATATTCCCTGATTCTCACGCATGCATACATTTGCAAGCACCGGAGTACTAGGTTTACTAGATACAGATCTACTAACTACAGAGAGAGCTTTGGCCAAATTTTCCTGCAAAACGACAGCTTTCATAAAATATTGATAAACATTATCTTTTCCTCATCTTAACATACGATTTACGCATACAGACCTCCATTCATTCGCTTCCTTCTCTCTGTTATCTAAAATAGTAGTCTTAGTAGTAGGTGTGTATAAGCTAACAAGTTAAACATTATTAGAGTTTTCATGGCGATCTATAGCGATTTTAAATATTAATTTTCGGGTTTTCTAAATTGTGGACAACACGCTCACGGCAGGCAACTCAGAATGTGGATAATTTTGTGGATAATCTCCACTCTTCTGTGGAAAAGTCACTTTTCTCCACCTGTGCACATTTCTCTATAAATTATCCCCACTTAATTAATTAATTTATCCACATTCTCTCCAAATATTTTTTTGCGTATCACCCCTACTTGATGTCTCAACTTATCATCTGAGATTACAGCCGTCTCCATCTTGTTTACCGCATGCATCACCGTAGAATGATCCCGACCTCCCAACACTCTACCAATTTCTTCGAACGGAAACTTAAGATCTGCTCTCATTAAATACATTGCAATCATCCGCGGTAGGACCACATGTGTAGTTCTACGACTTCCCTTAAGTTGTGATACGGTAATCCCAAAATTATCAGCAACCAAATCAAGTATTGAATTTGGGGTAACTATTCGCGCCTGATTTTGAGATAAATCGTCTTTTATCTCCAAAATCCCTTTAATCGTTTCCATCGTAATCTCCTGTCCTTTTATATTCTTAATCGTCAAAAGTTTCATAAGTACCCCCTCAATTTTTCTGGCAGACTCGGCGCTTTGAGCTATCACCTGTGCTATGTCTGTGGAGATCATAATTCCCTTTTGCTCAGCCTTTATGAGAGTAATTGCGCTGCGCAGTGCAAAATCTGGAGGAGAAATATCAACTATCAATCCTGCTTCAAATCTACTTCGCAGTCTATCTTCCAGCTTGGCAATTTCGTGTGGCTGCCTATCCGAAGTCAAAACCACCTGGCCTCCTACTTTTTGAATTGCGTTAAATGTATGGAAAAATTCCTCTTGGACAGTCTCTTTGCCTGCAATAAATTGAATATCATCAAGTAACAATAATTGTACCTTCCTATATTTCTCTCTGACTTTTTCCATACTTTTAGTTTTGATTCCTTCCACAATGTCGTTAGTAAACTCTTCACCAGAACAATAAACCACCTTAATAGCTTCCTCTCTCATAAGAAGTTTGCTGCCAATAGCCTGCATTAAATGCGTTTTCCCCACTCCCACACCGCCCCATAAAAAGAGCGGGTTATATGCTGACCCAGGATTATCAGAAACAGCAATCGCGGCGGCATGAGCCATTTGATTGGATCCAGAAACTGCAAAATTCTCGAAAGTAAAAAATTCGCGCAGACCAGCCTTCCTTATCCTTTCAGCCTTGCCATTAGTAATAGTTTTTTCTTCAAAAATTAGAGAGGGTTGCGAATTTTCTTTATCTAGAGCTTTCTTAATAGTGGTTTCAGTTGTTATAGCCTTGACCGTAAACACCAATTCATTCTTCTTCTCGGTAATGGAATCTAAGATGGTCTTTATCTGGCCCCAAAACCTCTGTTCCACAGTATCTCTCACAAAAGCGTTGGGGCAATAGATTTCAATCAATTGTCGATTCTCGTCTACATCTCTTATAGATCCCAGGACCAACAATTTAAGGAACGTATTGAATGTCCCGCTTGAGACCGACAACTGAAGTTGACCCATGGCATTTTTCCACACAAGTTCTTTGTTCATATGAAGAAGTGACTATATTCAATTTCCAGGCAGGAAGAGTCCCTACCACTCTAGCTATGCCAACGTCCACGAGTCAACCCGATCTTTTCATTCCAAAACCACTCATCCTCCTCAAGCAGTTGAGGAAACGATCCGAATAAGTTACAATAAGAAGACAAATCAAGCCCTTCTAATTATATGGCCACGAAGCGCACCTACCAACCATCCAAAACTCGCCGCACCAAAACTTTGGGTTATCGAGCCAGAAAATCTACCAAGGGCGGTCGCAAAGTTCTCAAGCGCCGCATGCTTAAAGGTCGCCATCGCCTGACGGTCTAATTCCTCCCTCATGTTCCCCAAATCCAATCGCCTCACTCGATCGGAGATAAAATCAGTTTTCAAAGACGGAAAAAGGTCCCGCCACACCTCTTTCGTTTTCCTCACGAAACCAGCTACAAATTGCACCAAGATGGCAATTATTATCCCTACCAAAGTTATCGTGAAAGCCAGCAGTCGCAATTCTTTGCGACGTCACATTTACGCTCAGGCCAAAAATATTCTCCATCATCCTAATTTTGTCCACTGTGTCCTCTTGTTTACTTCAAAACCAACCGATCTGTTCGATGATGAGTTGTCAAAGCTTGTAAATTAGTTTTCTCGAAGATCTGACATGATTAAACGTTTAATTTTAAAGTTACTATTTATCTATCGTCGGTTTCTATCTTTCGATTTAGGCATATTAAAAACTTTAGCGATATCTCCTAGTGTATGTAGGTTTACCCCTTCTTGTTCGGAGTATGCCTACAAAGCCATTGAAAAGTATGGTATCCTCAAAGGCACTTGGAAAGCTGCCGGACGAATCTCCAGGTGTCACGCTCTTCATCCTGGAGGATACGATCCAGTTTGAATTAAATATATTTAGCTAACTAAAACCATGGCAAACCTTTGGAATCAAATTTTATATCAACCATTAGTCAATCTACTTATCTTCTTCTACAACCTCTTTGGAGGCAATTTGGGCTTTGCAATTATCTCTTTAACCGCGCTTCTTCGTCTCGCCTTAGTTCCTCTTACCAGCTCATCACTCAAATCTGCTCGAAAGATGCAACAACTCTCTCCAGAAATCGAGGCCCTCAAAACCAAGTTTAAAGACGACAAACAAGGCCTTGCCCAAGCCCAATTAGAACTATTTAAAGTTCACGGTATCAATCCTGCCGCCGGGTGTCTTCCTCAAATAGTCCAGATCGTCATTCTCATCACTCTCTTCAATGCCTTTAGTCATACCTTGTCTGGTTCCCCTGATTCTTTTACCAAACTAAACTCTACCCTCTACTCTCCTCTTAAATTCTCTGAAAGTAAAATGCTTAACACCCAGTTTTTCGGATTAGACTTAAGTAAGCCCGACGCCTTTCATCTACCTGGAGTCCCCTTCCCTATCCCAGGCCTATTAGTAATTCTCTCAGCCCTCACCCAGTTCATCTCTTCCAAACTTATGCTCCCGGCAGCTAAAAAAGCCCAAAAACGGGCTGAAAAAACTCCTGAATCAAGCGATGATATGGCGACAGCTATGCAAACACAGATGTTGTATATGTTTCCGCTCATGACTTTGTTCATTGGTGTTAGTTTTCCTTCAGGACTCGCTCTATATTGGCTAGTTTTCTCCGTTTTTTCCTCGCTCCAACAACTTCAAATTAATCAAGCTACTCCCCCACCCCTGCCTAAGCAAGGTTAAATTTGTTATAATAACCAAGTTTGTATGGCCAAAGCAAAAACCACCAAAACTGTTTCAACCCGGAAACACATCGATTATGAAGAACTCGTTAAAGAGCTTCTTTCTCAAATTTCGGTCGAGGCACAGATCAGTGTTAGCGAAACAGAGGATTTGATACAAGTGCAACTTGAAACCCCAGAACCAGCAGTACTAATTGGTTATCATGGAGAAACCTTGTCATCGCTTGAGCGAGTACTAGGTCTTATTGTCGAAAAACGCACAGGTGAATGGAAGAAATTGACCATTAACGTAGGCGACTACAGAGAACGTCGTGAAGAAACTCTCAAAAATTTAGCTCTAACCACCGCCCAGCGAGTTAAATTTTCCGGAAATCCTTGGCCACTTCCTCCTCTTTCTGCCTCAGAGAGACGTATCGTCCATCTTATCCTAGGCGATCATCCAGATGTTTATTCAGAATCAGAAGGTGAGGGCAAAACTCGACGTATTGTTGTCAAACCTCGCTCCAAGTAAACCACACGAAACCATACAAGTCTATATCCCCTATAACGCCTGATATATCTATATAATTACTTCTGGTGAAGGCGAAAATATTCCAATTTTTCCTTTTTCTCTTTGTTGTCTTTTTGCCAATTCAATTGGGTAAACATTTTTGGCCCAGCTGGAGCTTTGTTAGGGGTGTTAGAGTGGATTACCTCTCACCCACATTTTATCTGGAAGATGGACTACTCTTATTGCTTGTTTTGTTCGAACTTCTATTTCTCCGCGGTAAAAATTATTCACTTAGAAAATTTACACCCATTATTGGGATTGTATCTGCGATAGGTATATTTCTTTTCTTCCGTTCAGGTCCGGGTTTGCTTAGGTTTGTCCGAATTCTAGAAGTTGTCGCAACCATCATTATCGTCCGTTGTCACGCCTCAAAACAAAGCCTTATTGCTCTCGGATTAGGCGTAGCTATATTTTGGAGCAGTCTTTTGGGCTTGGCTCAATTTTCTCTAGAAAGTTCTGTGGGAAATTTCTGGTATTTCCTTGGTGAACGTACATTTACCTCAAATACTCCGGGTATAGCACTAGCCCACTACCCTAGCATCTTGGGAAGTTATCATTTACATCTAAGACCATATGCTACTTTCTCTCATCCAAACTCGCTTGCTGGTTTTATTCTCATCTCACTTTTACTTATCCAGTCCTTTTCGTCTCCCTTCCTTCGTCTTGCCAAAATTCTAGGCATAGTTACTCTTTTTCTCTCAGCCTCCAAAGGAGTTGTCGGAGTCGGAATACTGGTTCTCCTTTTTAATTTATTGAAAGGTTCTCTCTCTTCAAAACAAACCTTTCTCAGACTGTCCATTATTTTTATAGGCAGCATTTTCGTTTACTCACTTTTTATAAAGGATAGATCTAGCACGCTTAACCGAGCTCTCCTGCTTCGTAATTCTTTTTATATAATCTCACAACACCCCTTCACTGGCGTGGGTTTAGGAAATTATATTCCATCCCAAGCTAAGCTGATTACCGATTATCGCCTCAGCACCTCCTCTGAAGTCACCTTGCAACCGGTACACAATATCCTTCTCCTCACAGCTGCTGAAGTCGGAATACCTACCGCACTAGTTATTCTTTTCTTCATATACAGGTTTATCCTTAAACTTTTACAGTTTCGTCTCTACGACGAAATTATTATCCTTATTTCTGTTATTGCCACAGGCATGCTTGATCACTATTGGATAACTCTTCCACAAAATCTGCTTTTGCTGGGGGTGCTATTGGGGATACTCTGGTCTCGCTCGGACAAGTCGGCTACAATTACCACAAAATTACATGACTCTATCTCGCTCAGTCACCATAAACACTCTCGCTCAATACATCAGTAGGTTTCTCACTATTCTTTCTTCGATCCTCACCACATATCTTCTTTCTCGTTCTTTAGGGCAAGCAGGATATGGGCAATTCGGGGTCATTACTACCACCATTCTCTTCTTCGTTACTATCTCAGATTGGGGTACCCAGGCCATTTCGGTCAGAGAGGCTTCCAGAAATTCCGAAAAACAACAAGAAATTTTTGCCAGTGTAGCTGGGCTAAAGTTATTTTTAGGTTGCTTCACCACTCTTGTTTATGTGATCTTTGTTAGTTTTTATCCCAACTTTGCAAATTTCCGCCTGGCTGCTTTGATAGGCAGTCCGATCATTCTTCTTCTCTCTTTGCGTACTGCTGGATTAGTTGTCCATCAAACTTACCTGCGCCTTTATCTTCCGGCGATCTCAGAAGTCGCTAACACTCTTACGTTTCTTACCTTAATTATCATCTTTTTGGCACAAAAGCATGTTCTCAATCTGGAATTTGTTCTCGTAGCTGTTACTTTGGGAGCTCTTGTAAACTGTTTTTTTACGATCATTCCGATTTTTAGCTCAATCAAGCTAAAAAAGTTCACTCTCGCCACAGTCTCCTTAATTGTAAAAGAATCCCTTCCCATGGGGGCATTTCTGGTAGTTTTTAGTGTTTATAACCGCGTCGATACCTTCATTCTACAGGCAATAAAAGGCAATACAGCGACTGGAGTTTACACTCTCTCCTATAAAATTCACGAGAATCTAGTTTTAATAGCGGCCTATCTAATGAACTCTCTTTATCCCCTCTTATCACAAAACGGTAAAGATACCAAAAGAATTTTTCAAAAAACATTCAATTTAATATTTCTTGCAGGATCGATAGTTTTGGTATTAGGTTTTATTTTTTCACCTTTAGTTATCCAAATCCTAACTGGAGGAAGATTTGCTGATTCCTCTTCTGTTCTACGAATTCTTATCTTCGCTACATTCATCTCTTATCTTAATCATCTCACAGGGTATACCCTAATCGCAGTTGGTGAGCAAACCATTTCTCTAATCATTGGATTGCTTGCTCTCGCTATAAATGTGTCTCTCAATCTTCTTTTGATTCCCCTTTATTCATATTACGCGGCAGCAGCTGTTACAATAATCACCGAAGGATTTGTCTTCTTGGCATCCATAACCTATTTGATCAAGAAACATAAACTTCAAGTAAAACCTCGTCTTTTACCTCAAACTGTTTACTATCTTATATACGACAGGTCAAAACTCTTTATTTAAAAATGACATTAAATATCAATACTGACGGGGGATCTCGAGGTAACCCAGGGCTAGCAGCTTGTGCTTTCGTGATAAAGACAGATCAGGGAAATCTGATTACAGAACAAGGTAGGCTTTTGGGAACCACCACTAACAATACAGCCGAATATGAAGGGGTGATTTCCGCTTTGTCCTGGGTCTTAGATTCATCTCAAGCAAAATCTTTGAAAGAGGAATGGAATTCAATTAATTTTTTTCTTGACTCCTTATTGGTAGTCAATCAACTAAATGGAATTTATAAAATAAAAGAAAAACATCTCGCATCTCTTCATCAAAAAATAATCACCATGATCAATCAAGCCCCGATTCCGATAACCTTTAAATACGTTCCTCGCTCGCAAAACCAAGAAGCAGACACATTTCTTAATCGTCTTCTAGACGCCTCTTAATTCTTCCGTTTTTCTTTATCTCTTTCACGTGGGATATAGGCCAACCTGTTTTCTGAATTGATGTTGATAAGTTAAAAAATTTTTAGCTCAATCTTTTTGAGGAAAATGTCAGCACGTGAAATAGAGTAAATTGAAGCAATTAGAAAAATTAATTTAGCCACAAAATTAAGTAAAATAAACGTAAGAACACCATTTATTAATATGGAAAACTTTTTATAAGATAAAAAACATATTGTTAAATAAAAAATTTCCGATTACCATCTAGATGATGAGTAATTTTGATTTTTCTTCCGCGGTAATTCTTTCCGACTCAAAAATTTTTTCCGAGACCCTTTCACGTTCTCTCGAGGAAGATGGTCTTAAAACGAAACAATTCCTTCTGGACGATCTTCGTAATCAAATATCGGATATTTCATTCATCCCCTACCGTTTTGTTATCACTACAAAAAATAAAATATTAGAAGAAGCGATTTCTCAAACCTTATCTTCTTTTGCTCAAACTCCAAACGTTAAAACTATTTTTGTTTGGTTTAAAAAATTCCCTTTTTTTTCCATTGTTCCAGAACTACTCTCTGCAGGATCAAACATTAGAGGCTTACAAATAAGAGATGCTTTTGGCCCTACAATAACCCCAGAAATAGACTCACCTATTTCAGAATTGTTAATTTCATTAATTACCCACAAACCGAAAACAGAACTCGACGCATTAACTAAACTATATCCAGTTCCAGAAGAAGAATTACTGATATCTATCAAGGCATCATTATTCAGAGCCAGTTCATTTCAACAATTTTTTTATATAGCCCCCCGCCCTGCCATTTCGCTTTCGGGAATCGTAAATCTATTGGGGCAAAAAATTGTTTTTGGTAAGTCAGTTCCCTCCCCCGAAAACTGCCCTGAAATAAGGGGAATCTTTAAAGATACTCATTCGGAATTCCGGCCGACGCCAGTAATCATCCCTAGAGAAAATTCCTCGGTTGAGGAAGAACTCAAAAGAGCCTTCGTAAAACTTTCATCAGTGCGTTATATGGTATCGGTGTCAGCAGATGATCAATCTGAGGCTGGGGAGATTTCCCCATCCCTCCCTCCTCAAGACAAATCATCAGACTCCTCTGTTTTCAAGAGGGAATCAGAAGATTTGCCCTCTCCGGCTCAAGAAGACGAACCAGATCCGTTGCCTGAGTCTTTTGGAGACACGCCCAACACTACTAAAGGGTCTAACGATCATCTCTTAAAAAATTCCCCACCTCCTGACAAACCTAAATCCATTTCCTTGTCTTCGCCTTCGAACAGGCCTCCCTTAAATCTTGAGCTTCTAAAGCCGAATTTTTCACCAAAACTTTTCGTGATCACAGTTCCCATATTTTATCTTCTTGCTATATTTATCAGTTTCATTGGGGTCAAAAGAGAGTTGCTTCTTAGTTTCAAAAATGTCCAAATTCAAAGGCTTTCCATGGCCCAAAGTCATGTAAAAAGAGCAATATTATTAACAAGGATCGGGAATACTCTCAGTCAGCCGCTATTTCTTATTCCGTCTTCTATGGCAAGTCAAGGAAAAACAGAAATAGTCAATCTTAACAATGTTCTCAGGAGCGCACTTGATCTGCTCAAGATAGGGGAGAAGAGTCAAGAAACTGCTAGTCTTATTTGGAACGGTTTTTTCTCTGGTGAAAACACCAAACTTATTTCCTACCTAGACCAGCTTTCACAAAATTTTCGCCAATTTCAACTTAATCTAGATAGTATTGAAGAGTGGGGGAGTAGTACACAAGTTCCTCTTCCAGATTCCTTCCACGAATATCTCTCATCACTAAAATCCCAATTAGAACAAAGTAGAAACATGCTTGAAATCATTCCCAGCGCATTGGGGGCAGGGGAGAGTAAAACTTATCTAGTTCTTTTTCAAAATGATGCTGAGTTAAGGCCCACGGGTGGTTTTATAGGGTCGGTAGGGTTTATTTCCCTTTCATCGGGGAGTTTCTCAAACTTCGAGGTTTACGATGTTTACTCTCTTGATGGACAACTCAAGGGCCATGTTGAACCTCCTCCTGCACTCAAATCCTACTTGGGGGAGGCGGGTTGGTATCTTCGTGATAGCAATTGGGATCCAGATTTCCCCACGTCTGCTCGTCGAGCACAATGGTTCGTTGACAAAGAAATTAATCGACAGGTCGATGGAGTTATTGCAGTCAACCTCGCGCTTGCTAAAAGGATATTAGAAGTTACTGGTCCGGTTAGTCTTCCTGATTTCGGAGAAAAGGTAAGCTCTGAAAATCTCTTTGATCGAGCTGTATATCAATCAGAAGCTACATTCTTCCCTGGAAGTTCAAACAAAAAAGACTTTCTTGGTAGTCTTGCCAAAGTCCTGTTTGCTGAATTAAAAAGTTCAAATTTTTCAAAACAATTCCAGTTTGCAAATGTCTTGTTAAATTCGATAAAGGAGAAGAACCTTCAAGTTTTTTTGCCTCAAGCACAGACCGAGGTGCGAAAAATTGGTTTGGATGGTTCATTGAACCAATCCGATTGCGCTCAAGAAACATGTATCGAGGATCCACTTTTCCTTGTGGATACCAATGTTGGAGTCAACAAAGTTAACAATTTTCTCAAAAGAGAAATTACACACAGCATAAATATTAATAAAAACGAGATATCTCATGATGTAAAAATTAAATTTACCAACGAGTCAAAGTCTGACTCTTGGCCAGCAGGCAGATATAAAAACTACTTCAGAATCTACCTTAGCCCACTCGCAAAAGTCCAGAGCCTTGCCGCGATAGACAAAGCCGGGGGGGCAACCGAGATTAAAAATTACGAAACCAGTCTAGAACATTACAGAAAAGCGATCGCCACTTTGGTTGAAGTACCGGTAGGGGAGTCACGTTTAATCGACGTCAAGTATTCGATCACCGCAAGTCCCGCACCAGGCACCACTTATTATCTGCGACATCAAAAACAATCAGGAACCAAAGACGATCTCTCCCTTGAAGTCAATTCACAGATACCGATCCGTCTTCTCAAGACATCAAGCTCGGATCAGCCCGCATTGACACCACAGCTTCCCCTCAAGTACAATACACCTCTGTCTCAAGACGAGATTCTCCAGTTACAATTCTAATATCACCATGAACAAACACCTCCTTTCAGCTCAAAAAAGACTATTGCTCGGGCGCAAAACAAAATCCTTAAGGAAACAAGGCATCCTCCCTGGTAGTGTTTTTGGTAAAGATGTTACCTCAGTCGCCATCTCGGTTGACCTGAAAGAGTTTCTCAAACTAGAAAAAGAAGTAGGAGAAACAGGCTTAATCTATCTGGATATCAAGGAAGACTCGCAGAGACCAGTTCTTATCAGAAACATTCAATTTCATCCCGTTTCAGAAACTCCACTTCATGTAGACTTCCAGCAAGTAAACCTCAAAGAGGCAATCACAGCCCGAGTCCCAGTCATCCTAACGGGGGAATCGGCAGCTACTATCTCCGGACAAGGTATCTTGATTCAACTTCTCTCAGAGATTGAAGTAGAGGCACTCCCCACCGACCTCCCTGAAAAAATTGAACTCGATATATCTTCCCTTACCCAAGTAGATCAAGCTCTTCACGTCAAAGATCTCAAGGTTGATTCCAAGATTAAAATTCTGACCGACCTAGAAGAGATAATTGCTAAAGTAAATCCGCTTGCCAAAGAAGAGGTCGTCGAAGCCCCAACTACTACTGAAGAACAAACTCCAGCTCCTGTTGAGGGAGAAGCTTCAGCTACTCCCACCGAAGGGGAAACCACCGCTCCTGCTGAATAATCATTAACCAAACATCCCAATTTCGCGCTTCTTATCTGTTTTGCACCTGTGCTTCGCATTTCGATATTCGAACTCTGCCCTGATTTTCAAATTTAAAATTGTAAATTTCAAATTAAAATGTGTGCCTTGAGAGTTACTTTACATTGCCCATGTTGTTAATAAGCGACTTCACAGTTGCCACTTTCTCAGAGTTGGGGTCCAGCTCCTCTGCAATCTTTAAATATTCATGAGAAGTTATATTGTCTCTTGTCCTTGCATATAAAGTTGCCAGTTGCAAATATACATCTCTAAACCCTTGCAATTTTTTCTTTAAGTCTTCCCACTTCTCAATAAGTGAAGCAATTTTCTCGCTGGACATAGATTCACGAATCTTTATTAATTCCTCCAGCTTGCTAGTATTACTACCGAGTATTCGTTCATTGTTTTCCTTTTGGGCCAATTGTCTGGTTGTCGTGTTTACGGTTAGCTGGGAAATAAGGGTATCCGCAACTTTCACGTCTCCCTTGCCAACTGCCAGTTCCAACAAACCTAATTTCACCTCGGCATCTTTAGGATAGGTCTGTACTAGTAATCTCTTTTGTTGCACAGCATCCAAATTGGCCTCTTCCCAGATTGCCCATCCACTAATCCCTATAAATACAATTAACAGACCCAATCTCCACATCTGACCCCATGCGCTCGGAGTACTCCGGGTAATTTTCTTATTGTTGGCAGATACTTGACGCACCTTTCCACTCTAAACAAAACAGCAATCTTGTGCCAAGCCCCAACTTTATAAATAAACCATAACTATGTAATACTGAAGAGACAAATCATGAGAACACACTTGTTATTGTTTGTCACGATAGCTCTTCTATTCTTCCTTTTGGGCTGTTCTTTGTTAGGCCTGTTTCCCCAAAAGTCTCGATCTACTCCACCTGCTCCAGTTGTCACTCGTCGATTCATTTGCCCGAAAGGGGAGTGGTTGGATTGTATGCCGTCCCCCGACGCCAAGAACTCCTTTTGCAGTAAAGATTATATTGATTGGGCTCTCAAAAATTGTGAAGGCTTCAAAGGAGTGGCCTATTAGTTGGGCCAGTCTTCATTGATGAGCAATCCCTCACCTATTTCGGCGTAAGCCGCCTCCGTTACAAATGGCATGAATGGATGAAGTAGTTTTAAAGACGTCTTAAGCACTTGTATCAAGGTTGGTAACGACTCATTCTTTCTAGTCTTTATTTTCTCTAGATACACATCAGCCAACTTATGCCATATAAACTCATAGATTTCCTCGGCCGATTGATTAAATCTAAACGTGCTTAAGCCCTCGTTCACAATCTCGGTTGTTTTGCGCAACTCCTCTAGAATCCATTGATCATCATCGTTTATTGTCTGTTTTTCGTCCACTTGCTCTTTTTCACCTTCTGCGGCGAATCGAGCAATATTCCACACTTTATTGGCAAAATTTCTCATGGCTCGCACTTTTTCTTCAGCCAACGGAACTCGACTGCCCGGAGCTATCCCATATACTAGCGACATCCTCAAAGCATCAGCGCCATATTTCTCAATCAGCTCGCTCGGGTTAACCACATTGCCCTTGCTCTTGCTCATTTTCTGTCCTTTGGCATCAACCACCATGCTCCACAAGTAAACGGTCTTAAAGGGAACCTCGTTGGTTAGGTACAAACCGAACATGATCATTCTCGACACCCAAAACTTAATTATCTCCGACAAGGTCCCCATTACATCCGTTGGATAGTATTTCTTAAAATCATCACCATCAGGATAATTAAGAGTTACCAAAGGCCATTGACCACTACTAAACCAGGTGTCAAAGGTATCAGTCTCGGGAAGATATTCATTCCCCGGTTTGTCAATTGAAATCACGTAATCGGGTCCTGAGGGTTTAGGTTGTGCAGACACTTTCTGTAAGCCTGTCTCTATCTCCTCAAGCTTAATCCCTTCGTCCAAAAATTGTCTTACATTCCCTTGCTTCAATTCTCTTTCCTTATCCAACCACCATACCCAAATGTTTGAGGCTTTATCATCAATCTTATACCAGATTGGGATTCTAATTCCCCACACAATTTGACGACTTATCGGCCAGTCCCGCATGTTTTCCATCCATTGGTAATATTCCTTGCCAAATCTACTCGGTGTAAATTTAATCCTTCCTTCTTTAACCGCCGCAATCGCCGGTTTCTTTAGTTTGTTTACACTCACAAACCAGTTGGGCAATATCAGGGATTCTAAATCATGACCACATCTGTAGCACACTGGCACACTATGCAAATAGTGCTCGTCTATCTTTTCGACAGCGGTTCCTAAATCCTCTATCACTTGCCTCCTTGCCTCTCTCACTTTCATTCTGTCGTATCTCCCTCCTTTGTTAACCATCCGCCCACTCCAATCAATTGCCTGTTCCACAGGCAACCCTAATTTCTTTGCCAGTTCAAAATCAGCCGGATCATGAGCTGGAGTCAATTTCATTATTCCTGTTCCAAATTTGGGGTCTACGCTCTCATCTCCAATTATTTTCATCCTTGCCCCAGTTAGCGGATTCAGCGCCTCCTTATCTATGAGGTGTTTGTTTTTCTTGTCTTGAGGATTAACTGCTAGGTATCTATCAACATAAATTGGTTCAGGTCTCACCGTAGCCACCAAAACATCTTCTTTACCGTCTGCCAACTTGTAACGGATGAAATACAAAGGATCTTCTCTCTCGACATGGTTAACTTCCAAATCCGCCAAAGTCGTCCCACAATGAGTGCAGTAGTTTACCAAATAATCGTCGCGATATATTAAACCCTCATCATGTAGCTTCTTAAATGTTTCAAAAACTCTCTTCAGGACCTTCTCATCCAAAGTGAAGGTGCTCCTCTTCCAATCTGCCGAAAAGCCTAAAGATCTAAATTGGTTATAAATCACCCCCGAATTGTCTTGCACAAACTTATATACATCCCTGTATAGAGTCTCGCGGTCAAAATCCATCCTCGACTTTCCTTGCTTTGCCAAATGCTTTTCATATACAGATTGTGTCTCAAGCCCCGCGTGATCCATTCCTGGAAACCAAATAGCAGCAAATCCCTGCATCCGTTTCCATCTAATCAATATATCCTCAACTGTGTACATGGCATGACCAGCATGAAGACTAGCATTGGCATTTGGTGGAGGCATTAGTATCGTAAACGGTTTCTTGCCTTCCTTCTCGCCTCGGGTGAAAGCTCCACTAGCTTCCCATTTTTTATAAATCTCCTGCTCATATAGCTTGTGGTTATATTGCTTGTCCATATTCAGTTCACCTCCGCTTTAGATACAGGTAAAGGTATGAAACTAATATTGAATTTCCCATCCCCAGTTTTGTTTATTTTTACATCATAAATTCCCAAAGCCCCCATCCATGCCATTACTTTATCGGGATCAACGACTGGGGCACGTACCAAGTAATCGCTTAATCTCTCGATAATCTCAAGTGAGACGTCATTTACATTCAGGACTACTCCTCTATGAGATTTACTGTCTGGCAGATTTTTAAGACCCTTAGCAAACGCTCTGCGCAGCTCCAAATTTTTTTCAATATCTTTGTACCAGCTCATAAAAAACACGCTTAAAATAGCGTGTTGCGGCCAAGCCTAGCTTGGAGATACCACCTCAACCATACTCGATTTAAAGCTTTAACGGGCTTCCTCCGGGCCGTTCTACTCTCATTAGTTAAACGATTTCTTCGACCGAGCTCAACACTTGTAACAATTACGAGTGCGCAGTGGGTGACTAATCCACTTTAGCTGCCTGACTTGTATTATACACAACTTTCTCGTCTATCTTCCATTTTGGCAAACGATCCACGGATTCCAAAGGAGTAATTTCACCTGTTGCGAATTTAAACCCAGCCGCGACTCCTATCATTGCAGCGTTATCTCCACACAAACTCTTGGGAGAGAATCGCACGCTCATTCCGCTGGCCTCTCCCAGTGTGGTCAATCTCTTTCTCAACTCTTCATTTGCAACTACCCCACCTCCTACGAGTAAGTCCATCGCAGGGAAGTCCTTTAACCTTCTCTGTAAAACTCGGGTCAAATGCAAAAACGCTTTGTCTTGGAATGACAGCGCTAAATTGGCCACTTGGGTAGGGGACAGGGTAGAATTTTGTGCCTTAAGCTTTTCGACTAGTCGGTAAAATGCTGTTTTAAGACCAGAAAACGAAAACTCACCTCGGTCTTCCCTTCTAGCCATGGGTAGTGGTAGGGGATAATCGCCCAATTTTCCTTGGTGAGAAACCTTTTCAAGCAGTGCCCCTCCCGGGTAGCCCAAACCGAGCATCCTAGCAGCCTTGTCCAAAGCCTCTCCCAAGGCATCATCTATCGCTCGTGCCACGATTTTATATTTACCAACCTTCTCTACGTGAATTAGTTCAGTATGTGCTCCAGAAATTACTAATGCCATCGCTGGGAAACTCACATTCTTTGTATTCATGGGTTTAGTTTCCAGATCTTGTATATTTTCAACCAAAGGACTCAACACATGGCCCTCGATGTGGTTTACAGCTATAAGTGGTTTTCCCCATTCAGTTGCCAATTGTTTGGCCTTTTGAATTCCCACTCCCAACGCAATTGCAAGTCCTGGTCCGGTCGTAACTGCTATGGCATGCAAGAGTTGAGGATCAATCGCGGCTTGCTCAACCGCTAGATTAACTATCTCGTCAATTCTCTCCTCGTGCATTCTCTTGGCCTCACTGGGCATCACGCCCCCCCATTTAGCATGTACTTTGGCCTGTGACCAAACAACATTAGAAAGTATTTTTAAATCATGAGTGACAGCAGCCGCTGTCTCGTCACAAGATGTATCAATAGCTAGAATCACACCATTCCCTCCCATTCAATCATTCTCTCGTCTTTATTTTTTCCATAGCTTAGATTTATTCTATAAACTACCGCTTGCTCTTGGGCTTTCTCAATTGTTTGCGCGACTCGGTCAGCCCATTCAACCACCACCAATGATTTTCGCTCCAGGAACTCCATCCATCCCAGTCGTAATAACTCTTCTTCTTTCTCTATCCGCCAAGCATCTATATGCACCAAAGACAATTGGGGTAAACGAGTATCATATTCCCAGGACAAGATAAAAGTAGGAGAGACAATAGTATCTGTCACCCCAGCATGAGAAGCCAGATATTTGGTAAAAGTAGTTTTCCCGGCACCAAATGGGCCAGATAACGCAATTATCACAGGCTGCTTCCCTAATTTAAGTTCCAGCAAACCCCATAACTCTCCTGAAAATATCTCCATGTCACCCTTCTTTTTTAGTTTTTTTCGACCACTTACCATCCCGCAATTATACCTCGGTCTCTCTATTGCACAGTCAACATTTAATTTCTCTACTTTACGCCTCTTAAATATACTGCCTGCCACGGCTTATAGTTAGAAGTGAATACTTGGTCAATCAGGCTCTCTCCATTCCTGGTTACCTTGTATTTAAAAGTTACCTTAGCCCCCCATGCACTCCAATCTATCTGTTTAGTGGTACCAGCTGGCAAAGTAGGATCATCTTGATATAAATCTGGTGGAGGAGGAGTTTGGCTCAAGATCACAGGATTTGAAATTATAGATACCCGACCATCCTTTGTGCCATATAGCTCTATTCGCATTGCGTAATTTTTCTTATCTACACTGGTCTGAACCAGGATATATCCCGGCGTATCGTTACGGAATTTGAAATCTGTACTGGGAGCAAAGACCGTAGCATCAATTCCTGGCCTAGTATCCTCCTCGTAGTAATGTACCCGATAAGCGTGAGCAGTTCTCTGTTCTACAGGAAGCCCTGCATCCAGGACTGCTCGAAACAGGGTAGTCGATACCTGGCATACTCCACCTCCGTCTCCCAACACCGTTCTCCCTTGACTAATCACATATGCTTCTTTATATCCAGTGTTTTTGGAAATATCTCCCACGGTGGAGTTAAAAGAAAACGTCTCTCCTGGTGAAACCAACGCACCATTAATTCTTGATGCTGCCAGAGACAAGTTATGCACTCTATTGGGGATGGATCCATGAAATACAGATTTACCCATCCCTATAAGTTCTTTAATTCCCAAGGTGTTCACTTGTTCGTTTCCAATCAAGGGTTTTGTCCTCTCAACTGGCAGTCTTATAATTCTCTCACCCGACGAATCGGATAAGTTTGCAAATGTTAAAAGTAACTTATCCACCAGTTCTCTTTGTGCTAGCTTGACTCCATCTTTGGCAGGCCTAAAGGCCTCGACCTTTCCCGCAGAGAAACTAAACAAAGCATTTGCTGGTTCTCGGTTGACTGTCGTAGAAAGAGTCTCTACCCAGTCGGAAATTTTACCCTCGTCAAATCCTACAGGAAAAGCCATAAAATTAAGCATCGCTTCTCCGTCCAATTTCCATTCATCTTGATCCAGTTTAAGCGCAATTGTTGATCTGACCAGATTATTTCCTCTTGTCTGATTGGCAACAACCTCCTCTTGGGTTAATTTAGGATCAACTCTCACAACCGGCGCTTCAAAAGCGATGGCTTCTCCCCGTTTTGCCGCTTGCCTGATATCAAGTACTAGTTTTTCTGCATCCAAGGCTCTACCCTCCGCCCCAGGTAATACTTGAACTGTTTTGGTTTTCCCGTCCTTAGACAATCTCAGACTAGGTTCAATTGCAGGGATATCGATGCGACCAGCCATCTCACTTGCAAATTGAGTGAGACCATCCCCTTCGTCAATTTCCCATCCGATTGTCCCTACCTTTTTTTGAGACAACCAATCCTTTAACAGTAATACCCAATTCGCCCTAACTTGAAGGAATGCTCTTCTTGTCGTCTCTGTTGGTCTAAAAGTAATCCCAAGTTCTGCATAAGTTCTGGCAAAAGTCTGTCCATCAAATTTCACCTCAGCAGTTTTCTGAGAAAGTTCTTTTGCTTTTTGATAGAGCTTCTCTTCGGCCGATGCAATCTGCATTCCTCCCACTCTCTCATTTCCTACTCTAACTCCGGGCAAAATACGGTTCCTATAGTAAAGGCATATTGCCCCAACGAGCAAAACCACCTCAAGAATTAAAAAAACCGTGAACTTGAGTCCAAAAAACGCCAACTTAAACCTTTTAGTTTCATGCGCCACTAGAAAATGATATCATGGCCTCAAGCTGTAGTAGCTACCAGTTTAACCTCTTATTTCTTTTTGCCCAATGCCTATCCTTCCCCCCACTCCCACCTCCGAATCAACACCCCCTCCCGCTCCGCAACCCCAGCCCATCCCTTCCTCGCCGATAACAAATAATCCTTCCTCGGGATTTCAACCACTTAACAATAACAAAGAAACACCTCCTGCTTTTATCCCTCCATCCGGATCGTCTCTCCCGATTAAGACCCCTACGACAGGAATGCCTAAAATTCTAAGGATAATTATTATCGTTGCAGTTCTCTTAGGGTTGGTTATTGGCGCCATTTCTATCGCCAAACTTCTAGGAGGTAAAAAGAACGGGGGAGGAGGGAAAACAATCACCCTTAATTATTGGGGTTTATGGGAGCCGGAAAATGTCATGCAAGGCATAATCTCGGATTACGAATCCTCCCATCCTGGCGTTAAAGTTTCCTACCAAAGACAATCACAAAAAGACTATCGGGATCGTTTACAAAATGCTTTAAGTAGCGATAAAGGCCCCGATATTTTTCGATTTCACAACACCTGGACCCCAATGTTCAAAAATTATCTTTCCGCACTCCCTCAAAATATTATGGATAACTCCACCTTCGAAAAAACTTTCTACCCTGTGACAACTACAGATCTCAAACTCAATGGTAAATATATCGGTTTTCCCTTAGGCATAGACACCCTCTTGCTCTATTACAATGAAGATCTGCTGCGCGCAGCAGGCAAAACTCCCCCGGAAACATGGGATGAATTGCTCAAAACTGCTCAGGATTTGACAGTAAGAAATGGCGACAAGATAGAAACAGCTGGTGTTGCCCTAGGCAACTCCACCAATATTGATCACTGGCCAGACATCCTAACTCTTCTAATGTTGCAAAACGGTACAGATATGAAAAATCCAGGTAGTACGATCGGCAGTGATGGTAAAAATCTAGGCGCAGATGCTCTTACTTTCTACACCCTCTTTTACAAAACCTACAAACTTTGGGATGAAACTTTTCCGAACTCGACCCAAGCTTTTGCTTCAGGCAAACTCGCTCTTTATTTCGGACCTTCCTGGGAAGCGTTTGAGTTTGCCAAAAACTCCAACCTTCATTTTGCTACAGTTGCCACTCCGAAACTCGCCGATGTCGAAACTTATTACGCCACCTATTGGGCAGATGGTGTTTCCGAAAAAAGCACTCATCAAAAGGAAGCCTGGGATTTTCTCAAGTTCCTAACTCAAAAAGATAATATGCAAAAACTTTACGAGGCCCAGGGCAAAACTCGTCTTTTTGGTGAGCCTCCACCAAGAATTGACATGGCGGATCAATTCGGCGCGACACCCATAGTATCTACTGTTCTCAAATCAGCCAACAAAGCCACGTCCTGGTATATGTCCTCAGCCACTTGGGATGGAGATTCTGGTCTCAACTCACGACTTATAAAATATTTTGCCGATGCTGTAACAGCCGTCAACAAAAACACCAAAGCCGAAGAGGCTCTTAAAACCGTTGACCAAGGCGTAGCTCAACTCTACCAACAATATGGCATCAAATAGTCCTACTCTCTTTGTTGCAGACTTTGACTAGACACAGATCCTGATTCTATAATCCGCTAATCAACCGGTAAATCTAGCCCTTTTAGGAGGTTCTATGTTTCCTGCCCCTTCTACCGATCTCGAAAAGTCTCTGGATATGATTAAAAGTGTCCACGGCTATACCAAGCTTCCATCACCAGACGGAGTTGCCAATCTTGTCCATTCGGGCGTAAGCGCCACCCAAGTTGAAGCAGCCATGGTCAATGTTGAGGCAGCTATCGCCCAAATCAGGAAGATGTTAAACATCGGCCTAGTCCAAGATTAGTAACCTAACCAAACCCATAATTAAATAAAATTTTTTCGTCTTCAGCCCCCAAAAATATTTGGGGGCTCTTTGTGCGAAAAATTCTCATGATACGATCGACTCATGATTCAATTATCCTTATCTACAGCAATTCTAGAGTCTGTAAAGTACGCTGATCGGTATAAATATCCCTTGACCGCGGCAGAAATCCACGCTTGGATTTTGACCCCAACCTCTCCTGATTATCGCAACTTCAATCTCGCTCTAAAGAAACTCGTCTCCCAAGGATTATTAAAGATCCATGCCGATTATTATTTCCTTCCAGACAGATCTCATCTGGTGAACTTAAGACACAATCGCACTTTTCTTTCTCGTGCCAAATGGATCAGGGCCCAAAGAATTGGCGTTAGCCTCTCTCACATCCCTACTATACAGGCGATTTTCGTCACAGGTTCCTTGGCGGTAGACAACTCCGATTCGCATGACGACATCGATTTTATGATAATAACTTCGGCAAATACCCTGTGGGTCACGCGCTTATTGGTGGTGATTTTGTTAAAGTTTAAAAATATACGTCGCGATCGTGGCCTTCCGGAGCACTCCTCTCAAAAAGTAGAAGACAAAATTTGTGACAATCTCTATTTAGATACAGAACATCTATATATTCCTCATAGTCCAGCCACCTCCGTTTATTTGTCCCACGAAATCCTCCAAGCCAAATGTCTCTTTAGTCGTTCAGACTGTGAATTTCAATTTCTTGACACTAATCGCTGGGTCAGCCAATATTTTCCTCGTGCTTATTCCTCACAAATTAAGAATTACAAACCGAAACCCACAAAACCAAAACCAGTATTACACCGTGTACTTTCTCTCTTAAATTTACTTCTTTATATCTCGCAGTACATCTATATGCGCTCCAAGATGACCTCCGAAAGAGTCGGTCCAGGTTTCGCTTTTTTCCATCCTCACTAATGCCAAACATATTTCCCCTTGACAAAGACTAAGCACTATTCTTACAATAGCACTCGCCAAAAGAGAGTGCGAATATGCCAAAGACAAATAAAGCCAGTTCCATGGTAAGCCAAATTAATCCAGCCCCAGGATATCTCTTCATAGAGCCCGTTGCCTCTCAAAAACAAACCGCCAGTGGTATCTATCTTCCCGAGTCTCATGATGAAAAACCTCAAGAAGGCATGGTTGTTGCAGTAGGAGCAGACCTGGTCAGTAGTGGTACAACAACCAAATCCCCGGCTCAAAAAGGAGACAAAGTTATCTATAAAAAATGGGGTGGTAACGAAGTCAAAGTTGACGAGAAGGAATATCTCTTTGTAAAATTCGACGACATTTTAGCCATCGTTTCATAAAAAGCACCAAATATATATGTCAGCCAAACAACTACAATTCGGCGAAGACGCCAGACAATCACTACTAAGAGGTGTTAACGCAATAGCCAAAGCCGTGGTTACCACTTTAGGTCCCAAAGGTAGAAATGTTGCTCTTGATAAGAAATGGGGAGCCCCGAATGTCGTCCATGATGGTGTTACAGTTGCCAAAGAGATTGAACTGCCTGATCCTTTTGAAAACATGGGTGCACAACTTGTTAAACAGGCTGCCGAAAAGACAGGGGATAGCGCGGGAGATGGAACTACCACCTCAACCCTTCTTACTCAATCGATTGTCTCCCAAGGCCTTAAGAATGTCACAGCAGGTGCCAACCCCATGCTCATCAAACGCGGAATCGAGAAGGGAACTGAATCTTTGGTAGGGGAGATCAAAAAGTTTGCCAAGCCAATTAAAAGTAAGGAAGAAATTACCCAAGTAGCAACTATCTCAGCTGGTGACCTAGATATTGGTGCCAAAATCTCAGAAGCTATAGATAAAGTTGGTCGTGATGGTGTAATTACTGTCGAAGAAGGCAGGGGACTAACTATCGAAATTGAATACAAAGAAGGTATGGAGTTTGATAAAGGTTACGCTTCTCCTTACTTCGTCACCATCCCCGAAAAAATGGAAGCTGAAATGGAAAATCCTTATATTCTTATTACCGACAAGAAAATCAGCTCGATCCAGGATCTGCTTCCTTTCCTGGAAAAATTCGTCAAAGTTAGCAAAAACCTAGTTATCCTGGCCGACGATGTAGATGGTGAAGCCCTTGCCACTCTTGTAGTTAACAAACTTCGTGGCTCTTTTAGCGCCCTAGCCATCAAAGCCCCGGGCTTTGGTGACAGACGCAAAGCCATGCTTGAAGACATAGCCATCTTAACTGGGGGTACTGTTATCTCAGAAGATACTGGCCGCAAGTTTGAAAATGTCGAAGTAGAGGATCTTGGTCGAGCTGATAAAGTCTGGGCCAACAAAGACAACTGCCGCATTATAGGAGGCAAAGGAATCAAAGCCGCAATCACGGCGCGTATCAAACAAATTAAAGAAGAAATGAGCTCTACCACTTCTGATTTTGACAAAGAAAAACTACAAGAGAGACTAGCCAAACTCAGCGGGGGAGTGGCTCAAATCAATGTTGGCGCTGCCACAGAAGTTGAATTAAATGATCGCAAGGAAAGAGTCAAAGATGCAGTAGAAGCCACTAAAGCTGCCATTGAAGAGGGGATAGTACCCGGTGGGGAAGTTACTTATCTACGCATCGCCAAAGCCCTTGATAGTGTAAAAACCGACAGCCAAGATGAAAAAACTGGCGTCGATATCCTCCGTTTTGCTCTTGAACAACCACTGCGCTGGCTCGCCAGAAACGCTGGAGCAGACGATGGTTATGTCCTCAAGAAAATCCAAGAGGCCAAAGAGATAGATTTCGGTTTCAATGCCCTAACTGGTGAGTTTGGTTCGATGTTGGGAGCTGGTGTGGTTGACCCTGCTAAGGTCACTCGCACAGCATTGCAGAATGCCGCTTCCGTTGGGGCCATGATCTTGACAACTGAGTGTCTAGTTACCGATCTTCCTGAGAAAAAAGAAGCCCCAGTGCCCAGTGGAGCAGGTATGGGTGGGGGAATGGAAGACTATTAATCTTGAGTTGGACTTCTGCTAGAATCTCCTCAATGAAGTATCGCATTCTTCTCTCAGCTAGTATCCTGATTTGTCTCTCTCAACCAGTATTGGCAGCTGACCCGACTTCTTCTGTTCTAGTGTCTCCCGATCCCGCTCTTTTGTCTCCCACCCCTATTCCCGAGAAAATCGAGAACAGTCTTGATATCAGCGACAGAAACAAGCTCTTGGGTCTTTTTACCATAGTTTCCGTCGGCGCCTTAGTACTCTTTCTAACCAGATCTAAATAGCCCTTGATTTAAGTGGCTTATTTCTTCTCTTCGGGTAAATAAACCAGTGGGTTTACTAGCTCTCCATCCACTGTAAATTCAAGATGTAGATGAGGACCCGTTGACCATCCAGTACTGCCGGCAAGCCCAATAACAGTATCTTGAGTCACTACATCGCCTGGCTTTACTAAAACTTTTGACATGTGAGCATAAAGCGACTTAAATCCCGACCCATGGTTAATTATGACGTGGTAGCCATAAGCATATTTAAGATATTCAACCGATTCGACGATCCCAGCGCTCACTGGCTTAATTGGGTCGCCAATCTCAGCATCCATGTCCACGCCTTTGTGGCCAAACCAGAAGCCCTGATTGATCTTGAACCTGGAAAGAGGTGACTGGATCCCTTTTTGGGTGTTTGTAGCTATGACGCTTGCGTCCTCTGGAGATTGCTCATCATGAATCAAGCCAAACGATCCTCCTACAGACTGGGGAATCAAGTTGAGGAGCAAAAACACGACTACGACAGTTGATCCCATCAGAGTACGAATAAACTTTAGTTCAAACACTACCCTCAGCAATTTACTCAGCCAATTACCTCGACGTGCCTGACGCATTTTAGGCATCTCTTTCCCGATTTTCTGAACAAACCAACGCTTACGTCTCAGTTTCTTAGGATGGCCGACAAATACGCGTTTCTTTTTATCTGACATAAAAAAAGCCTTGCTTTGGCAAGACGGATGCAAGTTTAGCGCAAAACGAAGGAAAAATCAACAAATACCCAAAGAAAACCCAAATAAGAGGCCTGGGCGGGAATCGAACCCGCGCATGGCGGTTTTGCAGACCGCAGCGTTACCTCTTCGCCACCAGGCCACGGGCCACATTATACCAACAAAACACCCCCGGCCTTCGGGGGTGTTTTGTTTCCTGTCCTAAAACTAGTGTTATTTAGCCTTAACCGAAATTTTTTTCGGTTTGGCCTCCGGTGTCTTATCAAATTCCAGCACCAGCACACCTTTGTCAAGTTCCGCCTTCCTCGCCTCTGCGTTGTAACTCACATTGGGTAGGTCGACGACATAGCTGTAGGATCTAGACATGCTCCTATATATCTTGGCTTTCTGATCCCTTTCCTGTTCTTTAACAGCAGCCTTGATCCATAATCTACCGTCCTGGAAGTTTACTTCAACATCATCGGAGTCAACTCCAGCGACATTAGCTTTGACAATAACTTTATTTTCGTCCTCCGCTATTTCTAGGTTATTACCCGTCCCCGCACTCCAAGAGGGAAGAGACAAATCTTCCTCATCAAATGGCCAAGATGAGCGAGATAGTTGAAATGGATCCCAACGAATAATTGGCATATATTTACACCTCCTTTCTAGTAGCTGCCTGATACTTAGCACTCAGGGAGCTAGACTGCTAATAATTTATCCAACAGGGGAGTAATTGTCAAGTCCTTGTGTGGCCTGATAAAGTTAGTCAGCTGAAAAATTTGTTTTGACATTTACAGAAGTAAGCTAATATAATCATCCGGCATGAGAAATTCCTGGATAAAAATTGGCTTAATCACACTTGCGGCCATTTTTGTCTCAGGTTGCTCTCTAAAGCCTCAATCTTCAGCTCTTGATGTCAACTCCATCCCATCATCGGCCAAGGTTTCAATTGATGGAAAAGATGTGGGAGTAACTCCTCTCAACATCAAACATGCCCCAGGAGAGGTAACCTTACGCATCTCGCCCGACTCTCTGCCAGCTTGGGAAACCAAAGTCAAGCTTGTTGCAGGTTCAGAAACTATCGTCCGCCAAGAAATCGGCCCGACCGAATCCCAATCAACTGGAGAAATTTATTATTTGGAGAAATCCTCTAAAGGAAAGGCTTCACTTTCTGTTATCTCAACGCCCGACGCAGTAACCATAAGAATAGACGGAGAGCCAAAAGACTTTACTCCCACGTTTCTAGATAATTTAGAAGAAGGCGATCATCAGCTTGTCTTTACTAGTCCCGGCTTCAAAGATAGGACCGTAAGAGTCAAGACCCTCAAAAACAGAAA
>OBEQ012275522.1_pt1 | contig 28329 bp, 24 predicted proteins | sample 1670901 | NCBI WGS metagenome assembly OBEQ01 (sample SAMEA104232315, study PRJEB22302) | groundwater metagenome | biome: forest; feature: aquifer; material: groundwater | place: USA | collected 2011-08-07 | depth 5.4 m
CTTCAGAAATGAGATCTATCGTGAATCGCTACCCGCTTGGAACGTCAGTAAAGGTATATGTTGACCCAAAAGATCCAACTAATTCTGTTCTTGAACCGGGAGTTAGTCTCGGTAGTTTTCTTGCCGCGGGGGTAGGGTTACTATTTTTTATTCTTGGTATCGTTATGGTATTTCAAGGTATAAAAGGAATATCTCAGAGGGTATAACACGAGACGAGAATCCACATCCTGTTTCTGCAATAAGAAAAGAAAAGCCCCGCATCGCGGGACTTTTTAGTAATTATGAAAATAATAATATGTCCCACAGGAAGAAAAAACTATGAGTATATGGAAAGATGATATGATGATAGAGACACGACAACACATACACTACCATATTTTTTTCATCTGTCTTGTGCACAAGTTATTGCTGTAGGTATGTATTTCGACGTATACTAACACTATGAAACCACAAGAGAAAAAAAATATTCGCATTGTCATTCTTGGCGCGGGTTTTGGCGGAGTACACACACTCAAGTATCTTCATAAAATACGGAAGAAGAATATCTCACTTACTATTACTGTTGTGAATAAAAATAATTATTTTCTTTTTACACCGCTTCTTCATGAAGTTGCTACGGGAGGTATTTGCGGAGAAAATATTATAGAGCCTCTGCGGAATATATTTCATCCACATCATGATGATTTGTATCGTGCCACCGTAAAGAAGGTGAATGTTGCAAAAAAAACAGTCGAAACAACCCTTGGCTCCATTCAGTATGATTATCTTGTGTATGCTCTTGGGTCAAAGACAAATTTTTTCGGTGTACCGGGAGCAGAAAAACACTGCTTCCAACTCAAAACACTCGAAAATGCCCTGTGCCTTAAAAATCATTTTATAGAAATGTTTGAATGCGCAGCGAAACTAAAGGACTCAAAAGTACAAGAAGAGCTCCTTCGGTTTGTTCTTGTTGGCGGTGGACCAACAAGTGTAGAACTTGCTACTGAAATGTCAGATTTTTTTTATGATTCATTCGCAAAGCTCTACACTCCGGACATTATACAAAAAGTGAAGATTATTATTATTCAGCGAGAAGATGAGCTATTACCGCAGTTTCCTCCTTTACTCCGTAAAAAAAGTCTCAAGGTTGTCAATAAAAAAAAGATTGAGGTTCGTTTTAACACAGTTGCGGTGGGCGTTGAAAAAAACGGCGTTACACTCGATACCGGTGAGTTTTTGCCAAGCGCCACCGTTATTTGGGTCGGCGGTATCATCCCCAATACGCTTACCTACGACAAAAGTCCACTCGTAGATACGAGTGGGAAATTACGGGTGAATGAATATTTACAACTCCAAGACCATCCCGAAGTTTTTGCGCTCGGGGATGCTGCCGTGTACACCAATCCAGGGGAGACGCACCCAGTTCCCACACTTGCGCAAGTAGCAATGAAACAAGCGAAGAGTGTCGCGGAGAATATACACGCTTCGATTATTAGGAAACCACCCAAAGCATTTATCTATAGACAGAGTGGTATTGTTGTATCTCTTGGGCGTTGGCGCGCGGTAGGGCAAATCGGGTCTTGTACTTTTTTTGGCAGATGCATGTGGCTTCTATGGCGCATATTTTATGTGTCGAAACTTCTTTCATGGCATAAACGGATCAGAGTGCTTTTTGATTGGACGCTTGATATTTTTTTACCGCGAGATATTTCTGAATTATAACGGCACTAGAGAGTATGTGCGTACACGATGAAGGCATGGTATACTTCTTGTAATCCCTAATGCCTATGCGACATACTCACAATGCAATTTTTCTTCTTCGGATTGGACTTGCCACTGTTTTTATCTATGCAGGGATCACCGCATTTCTTGAACCGCTTCAGTGGATCGGATATTTCCCGCAATTTTTTAGAGAGCTCATTCCAGAGCATATCCTTCTGAATGGGTTTTCAATATATGAACTTGTTATTGCTACATGGCTTCTTTCAGGTACTCGTCTTGTGAGTGCTTCTTTTATAGCCAGTATTACATTTTTGGGGATTATTATTACGAATGCGCATCTCATAGATATTCTCTTTAGAGACATAGGACTCTTTTTTATGAGTGTTGCCCTTGGGATTCTCGCGTATGAAGAGGCGCATGACGGCAAGGAGGAACAAGAACAATGAAACATCTTCGTTTCCATCTTTTCTTACATACCGCGTTGTTATTCTCAATTTCGCAAGGCATCGCTCTTGCGATTATTGATCAATTAAGAAATCTTGCTCTCGTAGAAAGCTCTATCTCGCAAAGCGAGATACCTTTTTTTCAGTTTTTATTGTTCTTTTTTGCGGCAACGGCCTTTTTTCTCATTCTTCTTCAACTCTACAAGGGGGTATTTTTGTATCGTTTTATTTTTTTCATTATTGTGTTTACCGGTCTTTTAAAAGTGTTTGAATTGGTGTTTCCTTTTTCACTTTCGATTATTGTGTCAGGATTTTTTATTGGCGGCCTTCTTCTTTTGCCGCTCGTATGGGTACACAATCTCATCGTTGTACTTGCAGGGGCGGGGATCGGAGCGGTATTCGGACTTCAGTTTCAATGGGAATATGCCTATCTTCTTCTCGGTGCTCTTTCTGTGTATGATGGTATTGCCGTACTTGTTACGCGGCACATGATAAGCCTCGCGCATGAACTTATTAAACGACAAGCTACATTTGCGCTTTTTATTCCCGAACGATGGAGGGATTTACGTGTGAATCTTTCAAATATTAAACCGGGGAGTGGTTTCCTTATCCTTGGCGGAGGGGATGTAGTTCTTCCTATGATTTTTCTTACGAGTCTGTATTTGCAGAAACCTCAGTATGTGTTAGGCGTTTTTATTGGTATGCTCGGAGGGCTTTTTCTCAACCATTACATACTCGTACGGATGCAAAAACCTCTCCCGGCGCTGCCACTCATCACCCTCGGAGCTTTTATAGGACTTGTTGTAAACAATTTTTTAGCATTGTAATCCTATGCAGTATCGTCGATTTCTTACCATACTCCTTCTTACATCCCTTTTAGTAACAACCGGATTTCGGTGTACTCTCTTTGGCGGAGGGAACGCACAAAAAGAAGCGACACGGCCAATCGTTCTTAATTATTGGAGAGTATTTGATGGAGAAGACACGATGAAGGACACTATTGATGCCTATAAAAGTATTCATCAAAATGTTACGATTAATTATCAAAAATTCACCTTTGAAGAGTACGAACAAAAATTGTTAGATGGATTTGCAGAAGATCGAGGCCCGGATCTGTTTTCTATTCACAACACCTGGGTTGATAAATATGAAGGAAAGATCACTCCTCTTCCGCCTGTGCTTACGCTTGGTTTTCCAAAAGTAGAGGGAACATTAAAAAAGACCATCACCTATCAGATCAACAAAGTTCCCAGTCTCAGTCTTAAAGAAATGAAAGATACGTTTGTAAGTACGGTGTACGATGATGTGGTACGAGGAGACCCCGGGAAAGAACATATACAAGGACTTCCATTATCAGTAGATACATTGGCGTTATTTTATAACCAAGACATGCTGAATAATGCCGGTATTATTGAACCTCCAAAGACATGGGCCGATTTTACACAAATGGTTGATACCGAAAGAAAGCCTCCCCTCACTATTGTACATCCCGATTCACCAAATGATTTTATCCAGTCCGGAGCTGCAATAGGGACTTCAAGAAATATCCAAAGAGCCGGGGATATTCTTGCTGCAGTTATGCTGCAAAATGGAACGAAAATGACAGAAGGGAATGCAGTGACTTTTGATAAACGTCTCCCAACAGGGCAACAAGAACCGGGCCTTACGGCACTTCAATTTTATACAGATTTTGGATTTCCATCTCGTACGCAATATACATGGAATGAAGATCAGCCGGATAGCGTAGAGAGTTTTGCCCAAGGACGCGTTGCATTCTTTTTCGGGTATTCTTACCATGCGGAATTGTTAAAAACAAAAGCACCGCAGCTTAATTATCGTATTACACCGATTCCCCTGGTAGATTCTCGTTTTCCGGTGACTACCGCGAACTACTGGATTGAAACGGTTTCAAAGAAAAGTAAAGATTCTGACTATGCATGGGATTTTCTGACGTTTGCAACGACAGGAGGGAAAAAAGTGAAGACTTCTAAAGGAGAAGAGTTTGCATACCACGTAGAATCTTTTCTTGAAAAAACCGGAAGACCAACAGCACTCCGCGCGTTGATTCCAGAACAGTTGCGAAATGAGCGTTTAGCGGCATTCGCATCGCAACTCCTTTTTGCCAAGAATTGGTATCACGGGAAAAACCCGGCTCTTGCCGAGAATGCATTTGATGATATGATAACTGAAAGTTTACTCGTAAAGGGGGGGGATGATGAGCTTACAAAACTCGGTGATCTCTTGCGGAAAAGTCGAGATAAGATACAAGCGAGCTATTAAGATATGAAAAAGATAGTATCTGGAATTACAGCGTTTGTATTTTTATGTGTTTTGTCATTTCTTTTTGGTATTTCTCATGTAGATGCGGCAGCACCCGCTTCGACTCCACATTTTGTCGTACTACCTGAATGTGCGGCAGGAGAACACTATACACTGAATGCATTCCCGTACGCAGCGATAAATATTATTTATTTTATTTTCAGTATTTCCGGGAGTATCGCACTTCTTCTTTTTATATGGGGAGGGTTTCAATGGCTTACATCTGCCGGTGCTTCCGATAGAGTAGAGGCAGGACAGAACACCATGCGGAATGTACTATTCGGTTTGTTTATCATGTTTTTTGCATGGATACTGGTGAATTATGCCGTTGCTCTTATGATGGGACGACCTACCGCGGTAAAATTATTTGAAGATCGGGAATGGCATAGATATGAAAATCTTTGCAGGTAGACTCTAACCATATACAGTATGAAATATAGTCAATCATTGTTTAAAAAAAAGTACGTTATAGCATGCATGCTTTTTGCAGTAAATTTTTTTATTGTGTTGGTTCCTCATGCGTTTGCCGCTTCAGGTGGTATTACTCTTACAAATCCACTCGCAGGGGTAACCACTCCTGAACAATTTATCGGTCGTATTATACAGGGAGTCCTTGGGCTTGTGGGAGTGGTAACGCTTGTCATGTTTTTATGGGGAGGATTTATTTGGCTTTTTTCATTTGGTGAACCGGAACGAGTAAAAAAAGGCCTCAATACGATGCTATGGACGGGAGCTGGACTTGTTACCATATTCGGTTCAACGGTTGTTATCCGATGGTTCCTTAAAGTCTTGACAGATACAGCAACACGATAGATATATTGTTGTCCCTATGTTTTTGCGGTATACTAATAAAAGATGTGGATAATTTATGAGGTATTTAATTTTTTTAAAGAAGCACTATGAAAGAGTTTTATACAAAGGTAGCGGCAGTGGGAGGTGCAGTCACCTCAGCATTTTTGAGTGGGGCATCTGTGTTTGCAGCGACAACGATTGATCCAACAAAGTTGGATACGTTTACAAACAAAGGGCCTCAATTGGGAGGAGGAGCTCAAACAAATCTTGTTGATCTTGTCACAAATGGTATTAATCTTTTTCTTGGACTCCTCGGACTTATTGCCGTGATTGTTATCCTCATTGGAGGATTTAAGTGGATGACGGCGTCAAGCGCGGAAGAAGCAAAGAAAGCGCGTGGCCAATTGATACAAGGACTTATGGGACTTGTTGTCATACTGTTGGCATGGAGTATCGCATTTGGAGTTATCAATGTTGTTACGACAAATTTAGCAAAAACTAGCTAAGCAACATTACAAGTACAGACATGGCGACAGCACAAAGAAAAGGCCGTATCTTGTGGGGGCTTTCACTTACTGCACTGATCGCCATGTTTTTTGTATATGGAAATTCTCTTACTGCTTTTGCGCAAAACCCATTAACAGAAGGTTTTGAAAAAGCAGCAGAAGGAAGTGGGCTACCGAAAAATACTGTAACACCAGAAAAATTCGTTGGAGGACTCGTAGAGGGAGCGCTTGCAATTCTTGGTGTGGTGTTTCTTATTCTCGTTGTGTATGGAGGAATTCAGTGGATGGTTGCTGAGGGAGATCCAAAAAAGGTGGGCAAGGCGCGCGGTCTTATCTTTCACGCAATCGTTGGTCTTATCATAGTGTTTTCTGCGTACGCGATTACCTATTTTGTCGTGAAGACAATTATAGATACAACACTTTAATATGAGAAGTCATATACAGAAAAAAAATAGTATTCAGAATATATCTCTGTGGGCTGGGAGTATTTTTTTATTGGTACAGCCTTATCTTGTTCACGCACAGTTAAAAGATAGACTTCAACAAAGCCTTACGGATTTAAGGGGAGGACAAGAGGGGGATATAGGAGTTATTGTTGGGAAAATTATAGAAGCTTCTTTTGGAATCCTTGGGCTCGTGTTTCTTATTATTGTAGTATACGCGGGGTTTTTATGGGCTACATCAGCAGGAGATCCTAAGAAGACAAAAGAAGCTCGAGGGATGCTTATTAATGGTATTATAGGGTTGGCAATCGCATTTTCCGCGTATTCAATTACTCGGTTTGTTGTAGATGGTATTGGTAAAGCTACTAGATAGAGGGGTACGATATATGAAGCATTACAATATACATTCTTTTGTTCATGAAGTAAGCCGATGCGTGGCACGGCTTGGTCTTTTTGCACTGATCTTAGGATTAAGTATAACAACACTATCTGCGCATGCAGATCTTCTTGAAAACGCAGGGAGAGAAATAACGGGTGGCGCAACAAAGTCACCAGGAACTATTGTGGGGGAGATTATTCAGATTGCTCTGGGTTTTCTTGGGATAGTGTTTGTTATTTTAACGATCTATGCCGGATTTTTGTATATGACATCCCAAGGAGATCCAGAAAAGGCAAAAAAAGCTCGGGCACTCCTCATAAACGCAATCATCGGCGTAGGCATTGTTATCTCTGCGTGGGCGATCACGTATTTTGTATTAACAAGTTTAACGAGCAGTATTGGAACGTAGTATGAAACACATCATAAAAAAAATCATATTCTTTTTTTCGATGATTGGGTTATTAGGCTCACCATTTGTCTATGCGCAGGAAAAGCTAAAAAACTCCGTACACGGTAAAGGTAGTCAATTTAATGAAGCGAGTAATGTGTTTGGAATTAATATTGTACAAGATGTCCCAACACTTGGTGTGATCATAGGAAATGTGATCAATATCATATTCGGTTTTCTTGGCGTTGGACTTGTCCTTGTTATTATCTATTCCGGATTCATGTATATGACATCCCAAGGAGAGCCGGAAAAGGCCAAGAAAGCGCGAAGAACCCTCGTAAACGCCATTATTGGAGCAGCAATTGTTATTTTGGCATGGTCAATTTCCTATGGCGTATTAACACTCATTACACAAGAGGTAATAAAAAAATAAGGGTTTCGTAAGTTGAAGTATTTAAAAGTGTATAGGGGAGTCCTTGAGGGCTTTTTAATGTTGTCTGTCAACCTTGATTTTATCGGGAGTGTTCCGTATAGTTGAAGATATTGAAGAAATTACCCATCATCCATGGAAACTCCACCACATCGAGAAGAACACATATTAGATTTTTGGGAAAAACACACTATTTTCAAGAAATCAATAGAGCAACGTCCGGCAGATAGACCGTACGTGTTTTATGATGGACCACCATTCGCAACAGGTCTTCCTCACTACGGTCATATCCTTACAAGTATTATGAAGGATATGGTCCCTCGGTTTTGGACCATGAAAGGGTTTCGCGTGGAGAGACGATGGGGGTGGGATTGTCATGGTCTTCCGATTGAGAACATCATTGAAGATGAATTACACTTGGGGAGTAAGAAAGATATTGAACAGTTTGGCATTGATGCATTCAATGAAGCATGCCGTGAACGGGTGCTTACCTACACGGAAGAATGGAAGAAAACGATCAATCGTCTCGGACGATGGGTGGACATGGAGCACGCGTACAAGACAATGGATCCAGACTACATGGAATCTGTCTGGTGGGTGTTTAAGTCTTTATGGGATAAAGAGCTCATCTATCGTGGGCATAAATCAATGCATGTTTGCCCTCGATGCGAGACGCCACTTTCGAATTTTGAAGTCACCCAAGGATATAAAGATATTGACGACATTTCCGTAACCGTCAAATTTGCATTGAAGAATTTTTCCATAACAGGTATCGATGAAGAGAGAAGCAAAGATGTTTTTATTCTCGCATGGACAACAACACCCTGGACACTACCCGGTAATGTGTTACTCGCGATTGGTACTGATATTTCATATAGCATCGTACGATCAGAAGGGAGTCTGTATATTCTCGCAAAAGAACGTCTTCAGGATGTGTTCAAGGGGAAATCCTTTGAGGTAGTAAAAGAGATACAAGGATCAGATCTTATTGGATTTGAATATGAGCCATTGTTTTCGTATTTTAAAATGACTGAGCGCGCATTTCGTGTTGTTGAAGCAGATTTTGTGACAACACAGGATGGAACGGGAGTTGTCCATATCGCACCCGCATTTGGCGAGGATGACTACAGGATTGGCGTACGAGAAGGGATACCACTTGTTCAGCATGTGACTATGAGTGGAAGAATAATTCCTGAAGTAGTTGATTTTGCGGGGATGGAAGTGAAATCAAAAAATACTTCTTCAAACACTGACATTGAAATTATAAAATGGCTGGCACATCATAATTTTTTGTTTTCAAAGCAAAAGATTCGACACTCATACCCGCATTGTTGGAGATGCGATACGCCGCTTCTTAATTACTTAACGTCGTCTTGGTTTGTAAAAGTAACTTCTCTCAAAGAGAGGATGATTGATAACAATAAAGACATACAGTGGATTCCTGACCACATTAAAGAAGGACGTTTTGGGAAATGGCTTGAGGGGAGTCGTGACTGGGCGATTTCTCGAAATCGTTTTTGGGGGACGCCATTACCGGTGTGGATGAGTGAGGATGGGGATGATGTTGTATGTATCGGGAGTATTGCCGAACTCGAAGAGCTCAGCGGTATACATGTTACAGATCTCCATAAACACCGCATTGATTCGATTACGTTTCAGAAGAACGGAAAAACATACCAACGGATACCGGAAGTGCTTGATTGTTGGTTTGAATCAGGAAGTATGCCCTATGCCCAGCGCCATTATCCTTTTGAAAACACTGAAACATTTCAAAATGAATTTCCTGCAGAATTTATTGCGGAAGGCCAAGATCAGACCCGAGGATGGTTTTATACCCTTATGGTGTTATCAACGGCATTATTCGGGAAACCTCCTTTTAAACACGTCATTGTGAATGGCATCATTCTCGCAGAAGATGGACAAAAGATGTCAAAGCGGCTCAAGAATTATCCGGATCCCTGGGAGCTTTTTGATAAGTATGGTGTTGATGCACTGCGATATTACCTTATGTCCAGTCCCGTTGTGCGTGCTGAACAATGTAATCTTGATGAAAAAGGGGTAAAAGAAGCACTCCAAAAGGTGGTCATGATCATTACAAATGTAGTGAGTTTGTACGAGATGTATGCGAAGGCTGAGTTTCTTACAAAAGAAGATCATGTAAAAAGTGAAGATATTCTTGATCAATGGATCATGTCTCGACTCCACTCCACCGTACAAGTGGTTACAGAACAAATGGAAGAATACGATCTTATGGGGGCAACACGGCCGATTGGTTCTTTTATCCATGAGCTTTCGACATGGTACATACGGAGAAGTCGAGAACGCTTAAAGGGTGATGACGAGAAAGATAAAAGAATATGTCTCCAGACGCTCCATGAAGTACTTTTTACACTCAGCAAGCTTATGGCGCCTTGTATGCCATTTACGGCAGAATATATATTTCAATGTATAAAGCGATACGACGTAACCATTAAAGAAGAGTCGGTCCATCTCGCATACTGGCCGGATGTGAATCTTTCCCTATTCCGTAGAGATGTTGAAGAACATATGGAGCATACGCGTGAGTATATTGAAATACTTCATGCGCTTCGTGCGGAATGCGGCATTAAAGTCCGTCAGCCACTTTCTGAAGCAGTAATAAATCAACCTATTGACGAACAATACTCCCATCTTATTGCAGATGAGGTTAATGTCCATGTGGTTTCATCGCAAGAAATACTTCCATCAGGAGAGGAGTGGCGTGTACGCCGAAATAATGGATGCGCAGTTGCACTTAATTGTGCAATAACTTCTTCTTTAAAAGAAGAAGGAATCGTACGAGAAATTATACGCGCGATAAATGCATATCGAAAAGATGCACACCTTACCGTTCATGATATGGTTATCCTTTCGTATAATACACAGAGTGAAGAATTGAAAGGTATCATCTCGAAGTATACTCATGAATTGCAGAAAACAACCCTCGCGACATCTCTTGTGGAAGATACCCTTGATGAAGGGCATGATATCAGTATCGGATCCATGCAGATAAGGATACGTCTTACAAAAATTTCGTAATTCAAGTTAATACACATCAGAAATGTTTGCATTTATACGAGGCATCATTCATTCAAAAGATGAGCATTCTCTTATCATCATCTCACACGACATTGGGTATTGCGTATTTGTGTTAGAACACATTCTTCATACTTCAACTTTAGAGGGGAGCATTGAATTATATCTTCATCATCACATCAGAGAAGACTGCTCCGATCTCTATGGTTTTGAATCCCCGAAAGAATTATTGCTGTATGAACAGTTATTATCTATTTCAGGTATTGGACCTAAAACTGCACTTGCAATCATGAGCGCGGCTCCTGTAGAAAAAATTATACATGCTATCGCGCAAGGTAATGCAGGAGTTCTCAAGGGTATTTCCGGTATTGGTGCAAAAACGGCAGAGCGTATTGTTATTGAACTTCGTGGGAAGGTAGTGCCATCTCATGAAAACGAAAAAACAACAGAACGTGTTGATACGCTTGATCAAGAAATCATTGATGCACTTGTGGAACTAGGGTATCATCGTTCATTGGTGCAGAGTGTTATCTCTGAGATACCAATGTCTTTTTCTACGCCAGAAGACCGACTTAAAGTGGCATTAAAGAGGTTGGGCTCCAATAAGCGGTAGTCGGTGGAAAGTGTATGTCGTGTGAGATACGGGAAATAAAAGAAAGGGAGAAATGGGATGAATTCGTAGCAAGTCAAGAACATGCTCAGTTTTTACAATCCTCCGCATGGAAGATATTTCAAGAGAAACTTGGACGGCCATGTCGAATAGTAGTATATATGGAAGGAGATACGATAAAAGCAGGGGGACTTTTTATGTCACTTCCGCTTTCACTGAAGTATTCTTATGTATATACACCTCGTGGGCCAATAGGAGAGAAAGAAGGTGTAGACGCCATAGTGAGGTATACCGTTGATACAAAGGGTCCACGTACTGTCTTTGTACGAGCCGAACCTCCTGTTGGAGTGTGGGTTCCGCATGATAGAAAAGCAAAAAAAACAAAAGCATACCAGCCCGAACACACACTCTTACTTGACTGTTCACATTCAGAAGAGAGTTTACTGAGAGATATGCATCCGAAGACGCGATATAACATTCGGCTTTCAGAGAAAAGGGAGGTACGCCTCGTACGTGTTCAAGCAGGGGATATAAATAGTGATCGATCCGTGGAAACATTTATAGATCTTCTTCGTGTAACGGCAGCGCGCGATGGATTTCATATCCATACAGCAGAACACTATAGAGCTCTTTTCAATATCATACCAAGCTATCTCTATTGTGCCTGGGTCGAAGAAGAAATGATAGCAGCAATTCTTGTGGTACACTTCGGCGATACAGCAACCTATCTCCACGGTGCAAGCTCAGACCATCATCGAAACCTCATGGCACCATACCTTTTGCAATGGGAAGCAATAAAGGATGCGAAGAAGATGGGTAAGCATTACTATGATTTTTGGGGGGTTGCTCCCATCGATGACCCACATCACCCTTGGAGCGGTGTCACACGTTTTAAAAAAGGTTTTGGAGGGAGTGTGTATCAGTATCCTGGGACATTTGAAATACCTCTGAACACTTTTTTGTATCAATGTTATACAATTGGAAAATTCTTTTCAAAGGTGTTTTAAATTTTTTTATAATCCATGCCTTCGTAGTTCAATGGATAGAACATAGGTTTCCGGAACCTAAGATGGGGGTTCGATTCCCTCCGAGGGCACCAACACAGGACTCTTTAAAAGTATTTGTCTATGATTAACACAGGTAAAAAGAACGATCTTGTATTTTTTGATCTGGAAACAAATGGGCTTGAAACGGATACTGCCATTTTAGAAATCGCAGCGATTCGTTATGAGGCTGGCCAATTTATAGAAAAAAAAGAATTTGAGTATCTCGTATATTTTGATGGAGTCTTAAATATAAAAGCTTCTTCTGTACACAATATTGATTCAGATTCATTACGTATACATGGTAGGGAGATAAAAGAAGTTCTCACACTTTTTAGCGAATTTTCGTCCGGGGCGATTCTTGTCGGTCAAAATTGTATTAATTTTGATTTAAGAATACTAAATTATCATCTTTGGAAACACTCACTGTCACTTTCATGTCTTGGGGTTTTTGATACGAAACGAATGGCACAACAACTCTTGTCTTTGCCAGATTACAGATTATCAACACTTGCAGCACATTTTAATTGTTCTCAGTTATCCTATCATCGGGCTATGGCTGACGTTCGGGCAACAGCTGGCGTGTTTCAAGGTCTCATTTCTCTTGAAAAATATTTATAATACAATGATTTCTTTGACGCATGGAGAGTTTCAGAAAAATCATTGTATTTATAGGGGAAATCATATTTATATATACTCTACTGCTGAGAGAGGGTGTGAGGAAGTGATAAAATTGTTTTGTACTAAGCTTTTCCCTGTGGAAAAGTTGTGGAAAAGGTATATGTATCTGTTGATACCTTATCGTATTCACAAAAAATATTTTCTCTAATTTCTTAAGAGAAAAAGACTAATTTACTTATATTTATAAGTAAATATTACTAAAAAACTAAAAAGAAGGGAAAATATAAAAATAGAGAGTGTGCTCTTGACAGTGGTTTTAATACCGAATATACTAGATAGTATCTCGTAAATGCTCATCATTTGGGCATAAAAGCTTTACGAATGGAAGTTTCCCCGATTTATTTGTGAGAGAAATTCGTACTTATCCACAAAGGGTGGAGGATTTTTTTTGTTTTTAAAAAGTTTTTTTAATATTCCCGTTCTTTTTTCTTCTAACTCATTAGCATTAAATGGCCTACTCACAGCTGTATGAGCGTACCAAAAAACTCCCGACAGTTTTTTACGAAGAAACACGCGGTTATTGATCTGCCGCATCTTATCGAAGTCCAGAAAGATTCCTATACATGGTTTCTTAAATCAGGACTTCGAGAACTCCTTGATGAAATCTCACCGATTAAAGATTTCGGAGGACGTGATCTTGAACTCTATTTTTTAGACTACTATCTCGATGAACCAAAGTTTGACGAGAAAACAAGTCTTTCTAAAAATCTTACTTTTGAAAGCGCGCTTTGGGTAAAGACGCGTCTTACAAATAAACGAACAGACGAAGTAAAAGACCAAGATATCTATCTTGGTGATTTTCCGTTGATGACTGACAGAGGTACATTCATTGTGAATGGGGTAGAACGCGTTGTGGTTTCACAGCTCGTACGTTCATCCGGTGTATTTTTTACTTCAGAGATTCATCGAGGGTCAGACAAACGATTTTATGGAGCAAAACTTATCCCAAATCGTGGTGCATGGCTTGAATTTGAAACAGATGATAACAATGTCATCTGGATTAAGATAGATCGAAAAAGAAAAATTCCAATTACCGCACTTCTTCGAGTATTTGGTTTTCAGACAGACGAAGAGATTTTGAAGCAGTTTGAAAAGACAGATACCCATCCGGATATCCGATATATCGCAGCGACACTGGAAAAAGATCCATCCAAGGATGAAATCAGTGCTCTTGTTGAAGTATATAAACGTATTCGGCCGGGAGATATGGCAACACCCGATAACGCTCGATCATTGATCAATGATATGTTTTTTAGATTTGATCGGTATGATCTTAGTCGTGTTGGTCGCCATAAGATGAATCAACGTTTTCAAATGCAGTTCTCACCGAAAACAAAGGAGGGTCGCGTTCTCAAACCGGAAGATATTATTGTTATCGTTTCTGAAATCATTAAATATAATATTTCTCAACAAGAACCGGATGACATTGACCATTTGGGGAATCGACGTATTCGAGGGGTTGGCGAGCTTGTCCAAAATAAATTCAGAGTTGGATTGGTGCGTATGGAACGTATCGTAAAAGATCGCATGAGCACTCTCGATGTTACAACTCTTACTCCAACCAGACTTATAAATGCTCGGCCAGTCATTATCGCTGTGAAGGAATTTTTCATGTCTTCTCAGCTTTCGCAATTCATGGATCAAACAAATCCATTATCAGAACTTGAGCATAAACGCAGAATGTCCGCACTTGGTCCGGGAGGATTAAGTAGGGAAAGGGCGGGATTTGAGGTTCGCGATGTGCACCCGACTCATTACGGGCGTATTTGTCCCATAGCAACTCCCGAAGGTCCAAACATCGGTCTTGTGGGGCACCTTGCTTCGTATGCCCGTCTTAATGAATTTGGATTTATTGAGACGCCGTTTAGAAAAGTAGTACATGAGGTTGAAAACACTGTCCAACATCTCATTGGGCATATTATTCGAAATGATGTTCTTCATCCAAAGACGGGGAAGGTTATTATGAAGGATGGTCAATTCATTGATGAAAAAAATGCAAAAGTTCTTACATCACACTCGGATGATATTCCCCGCATCTCCGTAAAACCTCTGGCAACGCAAGATGTTGTGTATGTTGATGCGTTTACTGAAGAACGATCAACCACAACTGCCGCCACAACTCCTCTTGATGAAAAAGGATATTTTATACATGAAAAAGCAGAAGTACGTAAAGAAGGTCGCCCTTCACTTGATTATGTGACGAATATTGATTACATGGATGTTGCTTCAAACCAGATTGTAAGTGTTTCGACATCTCTTATACCATTTCTTGAACATGATGATGCCGCGCGTGCATTGATGGGATCAAATATGCAACGTCAAGCAGTCCCTTTAATAAAACCACAAGCTCCCGTTGTTGGGACGGGGATCGAAGCACGATCCGCGTATGATTCAGGGCGACTTATGCTTAGTGAACACGATGGTATCGTTATTGGTGTTGAAGGTGATCAGATTACTGTTCAAGCTGACACAGGAGAACTCCAGATACACGCGCTTTCAAAATTCCTTCGTTCAAACGCATCAACATGTATTAATCAAAAACCAGTCATTAATAAGGGTGATCGCGTGAAGAAGGGTGATATTCTTTCCGATGGGCCCTCAACAGAAAAAGGGGAGCTTGCATTAGGTCAAAATATTCTTGTCGCGTTTATGTCATGGGATCTTGGTAATTATGAAGATGCGATTCTCATTAATGAACGAGTAGTACAGAATGATCGTTTTACTTCAATACACATTGAACACTACACACTTTCAGTTCGCGATACGAAGCTCGGTCCAGAAATTGTCACCCGTGATATACCGAATGTCAGCGAAGAAAAATTAAAAGATCTTGACGAGGATGGCATTGTTCGAATCGGTGCGGAGGTTTCTTCGGGAGATATTCTCGTTGGGAAGATTACCCCAAAAGGCGAGACAGAGCTTTCACCGGAAGAAAAACTTCTTCGTGCGATTTTTGGTGAAAAGGCAAAAGATATTCGTGATTCATCCCTTTACCTTGATCATGGTGAGCACGGCAAAGTGATCGATATAAAAATTTTCTCGCGGGAACATGGCGATAAACTTCCGTCGGGAGTCATAAAAAATATTCAAGTAACCGTTGCGCATCTTCGTAAAATCCAGGTTGGCGATAAAATGGCTGGGCGTCATGGAAACAAAGGTGTTATTTCTCGTATCGTTTCGGCGGAAGATATGCCAATGCTTGCTGATGGTAGGCCCGTTGATATTGTTCTTTCTCCACTTGGTGTTATTTCTCGTATGAATCTTGGCCAGCTTCTTGAGACACATCTTGGTATTGCCGCACAGTCGCTTAATATTACTGTTGCCACCCCGGCTCTTGATGGTATCCCGGAAGAAAAAATCAAGGAGCTGCTTGTGAAAGCCGGGTATTCTTCTGAGGGTAAAATGCAGCTCTATGATGGACGAAGTGGAGAACCATTTGAGAATAAAACCGTTGTCGGAGTTATGTATATGATGAAACTCATCCACATGGTAGAGGATAAAATCCATCAACGTTCAATTGGTCCCTATTCATTAATCACTCAGCAGCCACTCGGTGGGAAAGCACAATCTGGTGGCCAACGATTTGGTGAAATGGAAGTATGGGCACTTGAAGCATATGGCGCGGCACACACGCTCCAAGAAATTTTAACCATTAAATCAGATGATGTGACGGGTCGTTCGAAAGCGTACGAAGCAATTATCAAAGGAGAGAAGATTGTAAAAGTAAACGTACCGGAGGCATTTAATGTATTGGTACGGGAATTGAAGGGTCTTGGGCTTGACGTCGAGCTTCTCAAGACATCTCTCATAGAAGAAGACAAAGAGAAGTCTCGCAGGGCGAGATCCTCTTCTGTCGAAAAATAATCATCTCTCTAAAAGGAATATCCTCTTATGCAAAGCGAAGAGAAAAAAGACTCCATTCAAGGATTTGATTTTGATGCCATCCGTCTTAAAGTTGCATCACCAGAAGATATCATGCGATGGTCGTATGGCGAAGTTACTCGTCCGGAAACGATCAATTACCGAACGCAACGTCCTGAAAAAGACGGTCTTTTTTCAGAACGCATCTTCGGACCGACAAAAGATTGGGAGTGTTATTGTGGAAAATATAAAAAGATTCGGTTCAAAGGCATCGTGTGTGATAAATGCGGGGTTGAAGTAACGCGCTCTATTGTTCGGCGCGAACGTATGGGGCACATCGATCTTGCGGCTCCCGTTTCGCATATTTGGTTTCTTCGGGGAGTGCCTTCGAAAATTGGACTCGTATTGGATATTTCAGTACAAAATCTGGAGAAGATTATGTACTTTGCCAATTTTATTATCACACATGTTAAAGAGGAATATAAAGCGCAAACACTCGAACAGTTGCGAGAAGAGTATAAAACAAAAAAACATTCCATTGAGAATGATATTAATCGTAAGGCGCAGGATATTCGAGCAAAATCCTCTAAAGATGGTGAAGACAAGGCGAGTGAAAAAGAGCTTTCCGATCTTACAACATTAAAGAATCAACACCTGGCGGAGCTTGAAGAAAAATTAAGCCTGGCAGAGGAAGAGCTCAAGGGGATTAAACCATTGAAGATTATCAGTGAAACAACCTATCGAGATCTTTCTTTAAAGTATGGGCATCTTTTTGATGCGGGTATCGGTGCGGAAGCGATCCATAAGCTTCTCCAAAAGCTTGACTTAAAATCTCTTGAGAAAGAACTTGTAAAGGAAGTAGAAGAAGCCCAAGGAATTAAAAAAGAAAAACTTATTCGCCGTTCAAAACTCGTGAAGAGTTTCATTGTGAATGCCATCAAACCAGAGTGGATGATTTTGACACGCGTCCCGATTATTCCTCCGGATCTTCGACCAATGGTTGCGTTAGATGGTGGTCGTTTTGCAACGTCTGATTTGAATGATCTCTATCGTCGTGTCATTAATAGAAACAATCGACTAAAACAACTGCTTGAATTAAAAGCTCCTGAAGTTATTTGTCGCAACGAAAAACGCATGTTGCAGGAGGCAGTCGATGCACTTATTGATAACTCCGCTCGTCACGGAAAGACGGTGATGGCATCAACGGGGCAAAAGCGCATGCTCAAGTCACTTGCTGATATGTTGAAGGGGAAACGCGGACGATTTCGTCAGAATCTTCTTGGGAAACGTATTGATTATTCCGGACGCAGTGTCATTGTGGTTGGTCCAACCTTGAAGCTTCATGAATGCGGTCTGCCAAAACGAATGGCCCTTGATCTGTTTAAACCATTCGTCATGGGTCAACTTATCAAAGAAGGGCATGTCTATAATGTACGAAGTGCATCACGATTTATAGAATCAGGACGTGATGAGGTATGGGATATTCTTGAAAAAATTGTGAAAGAATCAACAGTACTCCTCAATCGTGCGCCAACACTTCATCGTCTTGGTATTCAAGCATTTCATCCAAAACTTATCGAAGGAAAAGCCATTCAAATTCATCCATTGGTATGCGCCGCCTTTAATGCGGATTTTGATGGAGACCAAATGGCGGTGCACGTTCCATTATCTGATGAGGCGCGCGCCGAAGGAGAAGGACTCATGCTTGCAAGCAAGAATCTTCTTAAACCGGCGATTGGTCAACCTATTTCACATCCAAACCAAGATATTGTATGGGGTGGATTCCATATGACGTTTATTTCTGATGAAGAACAAGTTCGTGTTGATGCTCTTGCAACATTTACCGATGAAGATGCTGCATGCTCTGCATATGCCATGGAAAGAATAAAGCTTCGTGAAAAAATAAAAGTTCGCGTATCAGAGAAATTACGCAAGAAACTTCGTGGCGAAGACGCAAACGCCCGAATGTTAGAGACGACAGTCGGGAGGATTATTTTTAATGCTATTCTTCCTGAGGAGTTGCCATTTTATAATACTCGTCTTGATAAGAAGTCAATGGGCGAGGTGATTGCGCAATCACTGGAAAAATGCGGCATGGAAGAGACAGCAAAACTTCTTGATGAGATAAAAACGCTTTGTGGTCGTTATCTGACGCAGTCAGGTCTTTCCTTTGGTATGGACGATATCCCGCTTATTCCGCAAAAAAAGCAACTCATCAAAGAAGCGGAAGAGCGTATTGCCGAAGTTGAAACACAGTACGAGATGGGTCTTCTCACATTCCAGGAACGCAAGAATAAAATCATTACCATTTGGACAGAGATTCGCGAGACTATTGGAAAATTAAGTAAGCAGTCTCTCGATAAAAACGGTTCAGTATATTCTATTATTGAATCCGGCGCGCGTGGGAGTTGGGCTCAGTTGAATCAAATTATCGGTATGAAAGGTCTTCTTGCAAATCCATCCGGTGAAATCATCGAGCTTGCCGTGAAAAGCAGTTTTAAAGAGGGGTTAGATGTGTTGGAATATTTTATTTCAACACATGGTGCACGTAAGGGTTTGGCTGATACTGCCCTTCGTACATCAAATGCGGGATACCTTACGCGACGTCTTGTTGATGTTTCGCAAGATGTTGTTGTGCATGAATTGGATTGTGGAGAAAAAGAAGGATTTCTCATCGAAAAGAAAGAATCAGATGTGATTGATATTGATTTTTATGAACGATTTCTTGGGCGTACTTCCTTTGAAGATGTCACAGATAAGGATGGTGCCGTACTTGTCGCCAAACACGAAATATTCGTGAAGTCACATGTTGATATATTAAAGAAACATTCAATTACCGCACTACGAATCCGTTCACTCTTAACGTGTAAGACGATTGTCGGTGTGTGTCAACGATGTTATGGATTTGATCTTGCGTACAATGCGCCGGTAAAACAGGGGACTGCTGTCGGTATCATAGCTGCGCAAAGTCTTGGTGAACCAGGTACACAGCTTACCATGAGAACCTTTCATACGGGTGGTGTCGCAGGCGCGGACATTACTCAGGGTCTTCCTCGTGTTGAAGAATTGTTTGAAGCACGACTGCCAAAAATTAAAGCGTTAATTTCTGAAGTTTCAGGTCGTGTGACAGTTCATGAAAAACAACGTCACATCATAGATGTAACAACGGGGAAGGAGATAGCAAAATCTGCTCATGGAAAGAAAATTATTGCGATTAATTTTCAAGATAATGAAGAAGATCTCTATCGCTATCAGGGAAAGAAAAAAGCCTCAAAAGACGATGGCGAAGCCAAAGAGAAAAAGTCCGGTAAAGGCAGTAAAGGCGTTCTTGATGTGAAGGTTTCCGATGGGAATCAGGTGCACGAGAAAGATCTCTTGTTTGTCACTGAGAATGGCGTTGAGATTCGCGCTCGACGCGCGGGGAAAGTTGCAATCGAGAAAACAGGTGTTCGCGTGTATGTTCCCGTTGAAAGCGTGAAGGAGTACATCATTCCAATGAATGCGTATATCCTCATAAAGGATGGCGATCTTATTTCCGCCGGGGATCAATTGACTGAAGGAAATCTCGATCTGCAAATACTCTATAAGTACAAGGGTCGCGTACACACTCAGAAATATGTCATTAATGAAATCCAGAGAATTTATAGCTCGCAAGGACAGAAATTAAACGATAAACATATTGAAGTCATCGTACGCCAGATGTTTTCCCGTACCTATATTGCTGATGCGGGGGAAACAGAGCTTCTTCCCGGTGAAATTCTTGAACGCGCTGAATTCCTTGAAGCAAATAAAGCAGCTCGCAAGGACAGTAAAAAAGAAGCGAAGGGCCAAGAATTATTAATGGGTATTACTAAGGCATCATTATCAACTCGCAGTTGGCTTTCAGCTGCATCATTTCAAGAGACAGCAAGAGTGTTGATTAATGCTGCAGTGACTGGAAAAGTAGATTATCTCCAGGGGCTAAAAGAAAATGTTATTATTGGCCGTTTGATTCCGGTTGGTACCGGATATCACGCACGACGGAAGCGTCCATAACAACTTGCTTTTGACGCATGAAGCAGGTATACTTGAGTATGAAATAAGCATTTCAGTCACTCCAGAACCATGCGTAAAAAGGGTACACAACAGTCACATCGTTCTTTACGAACACCTCGCCGACAAGTAGGGTTAGGAAATTTTTTTCATATAGTGTTACTTCGAGGAATCTCTCCCGATGTACGGAAGGGGGTCCTTATTGTGTTACTTGTAACAATGAGTATATTTTCTTTTCTTAGTGTTGGCGGGTATGCGGGGACATTTGGTGCGTGGTTTTCGATGTTTCTTTCCCGCGCATTTGGGTTTACAAAAATATTTTTTCCATTCGCCCTTTTATGTGTTGCCGCTGTTCTCTTTAAAGAGGAAAAAGAAAAGGACACCCCGCATCCCTGGATACAGGGGTGTGCATTTATTTTTTTTATATTATGTTTTACAGCTTTTTGGCACTTACACTATCACGTTGAAGAGGCATTTCAAGAAGCACTTAAAGGGAATGGTGGTGGTGTTTCAGGGTTTTTCCTCTCTGCTGCACTGCAGCAGGTTGTTGGTTTTTGGGGCGCGCTTCTTGTCTTGATTGCGATTTTTATCAGCACTTCTCTTATTCTTTTCAATACATCACTAGGTACATTGTTACAGTATTGTCAAGAGATTCCACGTGTGTGTGTTTCTTCTATTCGGAAGTGTATTGTTGCATATCAGGTGAAACGCAGTAGAAAACAAAAAGAATCAATGAATTCTGACACAGATCATACCCCTGACGATATTCCATCTCCATCATTTTCAAAAAAAATATTCACTACTGAAGATAGTAAAGAAGGAAATGAAGGACAACCTTCATTGAGAGGTGATGATCAAAATGATATGGAAGTACTCAAACCTTCCAAACGTAAAACAACCATTCAACTTTCACTGGATCTTTTACGTAATGTATTATATCAGCCAACAAGTGGAGACATCAAAGCAAATAAACTTATTATTGAAAAAACACTGGAGAATTTTGGAATTCCCGTTGAAATGGGAGAGGTAAATGTTGGCCCAACAGTGACACAATTTACTCTGAAGCCGGCAGAGGGAATTAAACTCGCATCTATTACAGCGCTTCAGAATGATCTCTCTCTCGCGCTTGCCGCACATCCACTCCGTATTGAAGCGCCAATACCAGGAAGAGCATTGGTCGGTATCGAAGTTCCTAACCAAAAAGTTGCGCTTGTAACAGTACGAGAGATTCTTGAATCCTCTGAATTTAAGAGTAGAAAAAATAATCTTTCTATCATTCTCGGGAAAGATGTAAGCGGTCGAGCGCGCATCGCTTCTCTTGCATCAATGCCCCATCTCCTTATTGCGGGTTCTACAGGATCAGGAAAGACAGTGTGTATCAACACAATTATTATCAGTCTTCTTTTTCAAAATACTCCGGAGAGCCTCCGTTTTATTATGGTTGACCCTAAGCGCGTCGAGTTACCCCTCTATAATGATATTCCCCATCTTCTCACACCGGTAATTACTGATGTAAAAAAGACACTCAACGCGTTACGATGGACAATCAAAGAGATGGAACGGAGATTTGACATACTCTCCACAGCAGGTAAACGAGATATAGCCTCATATAACACATTAACAGATGAAAAACTTCCCTATATTGTTATTGTTATTGATGAGCTTGCGGAGATTATGTTAACAGTGGGAGTAGAAGCAGAAAGTCTTATTATATTACTTGCGCAAAAAGCACGCGCGGTTGGTATTCATCTTATTCTCGCGACACAACGTCCTTCAGTGGATGTTATAACGGGGCTTATTAAGGCAAATATTACATCACGTATCGCATTTGCAGTAGCATCACAAATGGATTCAAGAACAATTCTTGATACGGGTGGAGCAGAAAAACTTATCGGTCGAGGAGATATGCTCTATGTTTCTGCTGAACTCTCAAAACCTGTTCGCATCCAAGGAGCGTACCTTGTCGATGAAGAAATTGACCGAGTTGTGAAGCGATTAAAAGAACATGGAGAGCCGACATATGAAACAGCTATTGTAGAAAAAAGTAGTGGAGGATTAGCGGGTAGTGGAGGATTCGGTGATGACGAAGATGAACTTCTTTCACGTGCGAAAGAAGTTATCATCCAAGCAAAAAAGGCATCTGCATCACTTCTCCAGCGTCGATTGCGTGTGGGGTATGCACGCGCGGCGCGACTACTTGACCTTCTTGAAGCCCAAGGAATTATTGGACCTGCCGATGGCGCGCGCCCTCGTGATGTCCTTATTGGTAATCTTGAAGAATTAGATATACATACAGGAAACTTTAAAGAAGACGATGAAGAAACGTCAACAAATTCAAATCTTTTGTAGAGGGCTTGAAAAATTATCTATCTTTTGTAAGATAGGCATAGAAGTATATGGTGCAATTTACGAAAAACAACATTCAAACGCGGCTTAGTCTCGGAGAGCGTCTCAAGGAACATCGATTGAGATGCGGTCTTTCTCTTGATGATGTTTCAGGACATGTTGCAATTGCAAAACGTAATCTTGAGTACCTTGAAAATGATCAGTTCTGGAAGATACCGGAAGATCTCTATCGCGAGCTTTTTCTTAAAACATACGCAACGTATCTTGGGTTTGATTGGGATGATATAAAGATACACTACGAAGAGGAGTGCCATATCTATTATCAAGATGGTTCTTTTCGGAGCAGTTCTCATTCAAAGAAAAAAGATTTTATTCCAACATCAAACATGGTAGCGAATGGCATGGGGATCACCGTACTTGTCGGATGTTTTGGGTATCTTTTATTTCTTGGGATGCAAGCGATCCAGCCACCAACATTACGTATTGAAACTCCTTATGATAATCTGACAAGTCGAGATGATCGGATTGTTGTTACTGGAAAAACGCTTCCATCAGCGGAAGTACGTATTAACGGAGAGCGTGTTATAAAAAGTCGTGATGGATATTTTCATCAAGAAATTGGTCTTTCTGAAGGTGCCAATATGATTCTTATTTCGGCATCGAAGAAATATAGCCGAGAGGAGCGTATTATACGAAATGTTGTATATGAGAAAGAAAAGGTTGCTCGCGCGCACGAGGAAACACTATACATAATGAATTAATTATAACAGGAATGTATATGGCAAAACATGATGAAGATACACTTCCAAGAGGAGATAAGGGTCGAGCTATTGCTGTGAAGGAAGCAATTGATCAAATTCGCGATCGTTTTGGGGAGGGTTCGATTATGAAGCTTGGTGAAGCAAAAAAAATGAATGTTGACGTGGTGACAACAGGATGCTTGAGTCTTGATATAGCACTTGGGGTCGGGGGTATGCCCCGAGGTCGTGTTATAGAAATCTATGGTCCTGAGTCTTCAGGAAAAACGACGCTTGCGCAACATGTCATTGCAGAAGTTCAGAAACAGGGGGGGATTGCTGCGTTTGTTGATGCGGAGCACGCCCTTGACCCTGACTATGCACGGAAGATCGGGATCAACATCAATGATCTTCTCATATCACAGCCAGATAACGGAGAACAGGCACTTGAAATTGTCGAAACACTCGTTCGTTCAAATGCAGTTGACGTGATTGTAGTAGATTCCGTTGCGGCACTTACTCCTAAAGCAGAAATAGAGGGCGACATGGGAGATTCCCATATGGGGCTTCAGGCTCGTCTTATGAGCCAAGCATTGCGTAAACTAACGGCAATTATTAGTAAGACGAAAACTATCGTTATTTTTATTAATCAAACACGACAAAAAATTGGTGTATATTTTGGAAATCCAGAAACTACAACAGGAGGGACAGCCTTAAAATTTTATTGTTCTATTCGTATTGAGGTACGACGAAACGCACAGATCAAACAAGGCGATCGAATCGTTGGGAATCGTACAAAAGTAAAAATAGTAAAAAATAAAGTCGCGGCTCCGTTTCAAACGACGGAGTTTGATATTATGTATAATCAAGGCATTTCTCTTGTAGGAGATCTTTTGGATACGGGTGTTATGTTTAACACCATATCAAAGTCTGGGAATTCATATACGTTTGAGGGGGTGAAATTAGGAGTTGGGCGTGAAAATACAAAACAATACCTTACAACTCAGGGCGAACTTCAAAAGCGTATCCGTGAACAAATAGTACTTGCATCAAAAGAACAGCAGGGCATACCAAAAGCAGAAGATACTTCCTCTGCTGAGGAAGTAGGAGAATAATAGATATTTTCTCCTCATAAAAAAAGCTCTCCAATGATCACGGGAGAGCTTTTTTGTGTGGTATGACAGAGGGTATTATGCGCGCTCAACGTATTCTATTGTTTCAGTATTTATTTTTAATATGTCACCCTCTTTAATAAAGAGAGGTGCGTTAATGACAAGTCCAGTTTCAAGTGTTACCGGCTTTGTAACACCTCCGGCAGAGTCACCTTTTATACCTGGTGGAGCAGATACAACTTTAAGATCTATTTTAGGGGGGAGATTCACACTGATGGGTTTTCCTTCAAAGAGAAGAACATCAACAGATGTTCCTTCTTTAAGAAGCTGTATTCTCTTCCCAAGAATATCAGCATCTATGGCAAGTTCTTCATACGAACTTGAATCCATGAAGTGAATACCCATCTGGTCGGTATAGAGAAAATCAGCTTTTGTTTTTTCAAGATCAGCTTCTTCAATACGATCGCCCGGTTTGAAATTAATCTCCATAACCTTGCCGCTGATGAGACTTTTCAGTTTTGTCTGCATGACAGGTTTTCGTTGTTGTTGTCTGCTAAAGTTTGCCACTACTACTTGGTAGGGTTCTCGATCAACAAGAAGCGTCATCCCAATACGAATAGAATTCAGTGATGGGAGGAGTGACATAGAAGAATGTAGTTATTGAATAACAAATGGGAGGAGAGCCATAATGCGTGCCTTCTTAATCGCCATTGCAAGTTTTCGTTGGTGACCTGCGCATACACCACTGCGTCTTCGTGGCGCTATTTTTCCATAAGAAGAAATAAAGCGTCGTAAGAGTTGCGGTTCCTTGTAATCAACTTCTTGAATGGTGTTCATGCAAAAATGACACACTCTTTTTCGTTGAATTTTTTTTTGTTGGTGTTGTTTCATAGCAATAGTTTAAAATGGTATCTCTTCAAGTGTGTGTTCTTCTTCAACTATCTCATCAGTCGTGTTTTGCGAGGGGGTTTGCATTGTTGAATGTGGCATTGATTCACGAGGCGAAGAAGATGTGGGGCCATCAAGAATAATCATGTTCTCCGCGAGTACTTCCGTACTATATCGACGGACACCATCTTGGCCAACCCAATCGCGTGTTTGCAAACGACCTTCAATGTATGCCTTCCGTCCTTTTGTAAGATATTGAGCACAAATTTCTGCGAGTTTACCCCATGCAACAATGGTGTGAAATTCTGATCGTTCCTGTTTTTTTCCAGAAGAATCAGTAAAATATCGGTTTGTTGCAATCGAGAAACTCGTTACTTGTTGTCCTGAAGGAGTCGAACGAAGTTCAGGATTTTTTGTAAGTCTTCCAATGAGCATCACCTTGTTAAGATCCATAAGAAATATATTAATTAGATAATGTCATTGCCAAGAATTTCATCAAGTTTCTTGTCGAGATCTTCATAGCTCACTTTTGATTGTTTCTTTTTTGATGATTCTTTTGTTGTTTCATCTTCTGATGATTCTAATGCGGATTCGGTAGGGATGAGCATCTCGTCTTTCTGTATATTCGCATGAAGTGGCATAGAGGGAGCACCGACAGGAACATCCAACGATAGTCCGTCATCGAGGTTAAGGGGAGCAAGAGAATCAAGCTCAGAAACGGCTTGTTTGTGTGCTGCGTTTGGTTTTTCAATCTCACGCTCTCTTACGTGATCAAGGTCTTTTGGTTTCCCAACCGTTTCTCGTTTCACAATAATATGGCGGATAATATCGTTATTCAATGTGAGTTCACGATCAATGTTTGGTAACATTCCCGGTTCACTGTCGAATTCTACAAGGATGTAGTACCCATACGAATTATGATTAATCGGGTATGCTAACTTTCTACGTTCCAAGTTTTGGACGTAGTGGATTGGTGAGGTGTGTTTTTTAATGCAGTCTTCAAGGGATACAATAATCGGTCCGACTTCAGTTTCAGCGTATTTTCCGCTGATAATACTGAGACATTCGTAATGGTTCATAGTGGATTTTCATGAATTAAAGAAAAAGAGGGGAGATGGGTAGTTCCCTCTTATGAACACCTATATTGATACATATGCGAAGGATGCGAGGAATATAGCATATGTTTATTATCTCTGCAAGTCCCACTTCATGATGGTACCCATATTCCTCAAATACCATATTTACTCTTATTATGAGTCTTTTTTTGAGGTATGAGACTGACAAGAACATCATGTGGGATACCTCCAAAGAAGTATAGTGTTACCCCATACGAAAGAGTAGCGAGGAATATGGTTAAGAGAAGATTCCATGAAGATGTGAAAAAAAGAACAGTCGCCATACACATACTTGCTAGAATCGCACGCAGGAGTAAGGAACAAGAGGGGATGATCTGAGTTTTTTTATAAAATATCCAAAAACCCACAACAGCAACGAGTGCTTCCGCGGTAATTGTCATCCATGCAGCACCCCAATAGGAGTATGTCGGAATAAAGACGACATACCCTAAGAGCCCGAGCAGTGCCCCACTGACATATCCTATAAGCATGCGTTTTTGTTCATGGATTACGTTAATAAGTGTACCAAAAAGAGTTCCGAAAAAAACAAACCCGGATGCGATAATAAGAATTCGTAAAATATCTCCAGAGATAGAAAACGCAGTACCCGCAATAAGTATCATGATGGGTTGCGCTAAGAAGAGAGTGCCAACGACAATTGGCAGCGTAAGAAGCGCCATAAAATCAAATGATTTTTGGAAGTATCGTTTAAATGATGCATGGTCACCGGAAGACCAGGCATGAGTAAAACTTCCCAGTGTCACCCCCATAAACATGATCGGAAGAGTCATAAGGACCTCAAATACTCGATATGCCGCACCATAAATACCAACATCAGATTGAGATTTATACAAAGAAAGAATAATGGTATCAGCTTTGAGATACACAAGATTAAAAATGATCGAAAGAGCAATTGGCCATCCTCGTACAAAGACACGACGCCATACATCCCAATCAAAGGCGAAAGAAACAGCACAGATAGGAAGTACACATATATACAAAAGAATTGCTTGAATGGCATTGTTGAAAACAACTGCCCAAAGAATTCCATAAAAACCCCCATGAAAAGTTATAGCTGCGAAGATACCACCAAGAAGAAGGATACGACTAAATACATCAGCAATCATAGGCGGCATCATCCGAAGATGTACTTGAAACGGTACCGTAAGTATTTGAAGAAGTGAAGAAAGGAAAAACGATAACGCGGTAATTGCAATACCGATTTTAATGATCGATGGATACGGGAAGAAAAGCGCAGCAAGCGGTGCCAGCGAATAAAGGATCAATGCAGAGAAAAAACGCATTGTGAAAATATTCTTGTAGTTTCGTTCATGATGTTCTCCAACTTCAGAAATCATTTGAATGGCAACCAGAGAAAGACCCATGTCAATGAGAATCCCAAAGAATTGTACAAACGCCGTAACTGTAGTAAATGCACCAAAACCCTCC
>OBEQ011532907.1_pt1 | contig 28328 bp, 31 predicted proteins | sample 1670901 | NCBI WGS metagenome assembly OBEQ01 (sample SAMEA104232315, study PRJEB22302) | groundwater metagenome | biome: forest; feature: aquifer; material: groundwater | place: USA | collected 2011-08-07 | depth 5.4 m
ACGGCTCCCTGCCGCCAACGCGCGGCTGATCTCCTCGCGTTCCACGAGGGTCAGCCTGGTGTCGCTGTTCATCTCGCGCAACTCCTTTCTCCTGGTGGAGACCAGGATACCGGTGTTGCGCTAGCAACTTGAACTCAAGGTCTATATAAATCCGGATCCAATAAAAACTACGGATCTGTGGACTGATTTGCGTACGGCTCTAGCTGATGCCCGTCGAAGGAGTAGAACGGCATTGCATACGAAAGTTAATAGTACACTTACGGGTTCTCTTCAGCAGGGTGCGATAAAGGTTGAGGTGCTGTCGCCCGCTCCCGAGGTGGCTCTAGCAGGCTGCGGAAAAAGTCATGAACGCACGAGTTGTTGACCTCATGGACACCAGTACCACCGAGTTGGGGACTGCGTTACCCCTCGCTGGCGGCGCGTCCCAGCCGCTCCAAGTGGCTGGGGCCGCGCTGCACGCCTGCGATTCATGGTGCCAGCGCCAGGTTGCGGATGCGAACGAGGTTGTAGACCGCCGTGGTGCAGGGGACCATCCAACCGACCCGGGCGCAGCCGCGGTGTCGGGTCTTGCGCATGAGACCCACGGTCTTGAGCCACCCGAAGATCTCCTCGACGCGCTTGCGAGTCCGTTGGCTGACCGCGTAGCCCGGATGGCGGGTCGTCCGCCCATCGATGGCACTCATGCGGCCACTGGTGTGCTGGGCGACCTGGGGCGTGACACCCGCGGCCCGCACCTCCCGCACGAAGTCCTGGGTATCGAAGAGCTTGTCCCCACCCAGCGTCCGGTGCCGGGCGCCCGGCAGCGCCTCGACCATGGCCAGCGCGGCGTCGCGTTCCGCCGTGCCACTCGCCGCGGAGCCCTGGGCGTCCACCACCAGGCCATGGCGGTTCTCCATGAGGACATGGCCCTGGTCGCAGAGCTTTGCGGCCTGGCCCGCCGCCTTCTTGTACAGCCGCGCCTCGGGGTCCGTCGTCGAGGCGTGCGTCGCGTTCGTCCGGCGCTCGCCGTGGAAGTCCACCGTCGGATTGCCCGGATCGTCCACCGGGGCCGGCTCGCTCGACCCCGTCGGCTTGAAGCTCTTCTGGCCCGCCCACGCCTCGATCAGGGTCCCGTCGACGGTGCAGGGCTCCGTCGACAGGAGCTGCCGCGTGCGCGCCTGCGCCAGGACCGGGTCGAAGAACGCCTGCGCCACGTCCCCTGCGAGCAGGCGATCCCGGTTCTTCGTGAACACCGTCGCATCCCAGACCGGATCGTCGATGTGCCGCCCGACGAACCAGCGGAAGCGGCGGTTGTCGTCGAGCTGCTCCATCAGCAGCCGCTCACCGCGTACCGTGTAGAGGACCTGGAGCAGCAAGGCGCGCAGCAGCTTCTCGGGGGCGATGGAGGGCCGCCCGTCGGTCGCATACAGCGTGGCGAAGCGCGGGGAGAGCTCCCGCAGCACGGTGTTGACCAGCGCGTGGATGGCCCGCAGCGGATGGTCCTGCGGCACCCGCTGCTCCGGCGAGACGTAGCTGAAGCAGGTTGCTTGCTGGTCATCGGTTCCGCGCATCATGGCCTCCGTGGTCGACGGGCTGCAACGAGCTCCACCTTGTTTCTACCACGGCCGGATGTGAAAGAACAGCGTAAAGAAGTCCCTGGAGCGAGTTTTTCCGCAGCCTGCTAGAGCTTGCAACCATGGCCTTTGGCTGACTTCTAGGTTGGAATCTCTGGTGTTCGCCAAACCCATGCCTTTAGGGGTACAACACTTGGACGGGATTCGACCTTATTGCCCCGATTGCCTTGGGGTGGCAGGGGCATAAGGGGAGGGCTTGGGTGTGTTCGCCTTGTGCCATCCATGGGATTGCAACACCTCATCAAGCGTGCCCCGCTCCACCAGATCCTCGATGAAGAGATCCAGCGCTTCTTTAAATCGCTCCTGAGCTTGTTCGAGCATCCGTCCGGAGGTGGCGAGGTCGAGCACCGGACAGTGGGCGACGAACTGTCCGCTGTCACGAACGACGTGGACCGGAATGGACACGCTGCACTCAACCATGAGGCCCCAGACTCAATGGAGGAGAAAAACCCGCTTGACCAGATCGCACCACCGTCCAGCCAAACGGTCGCTTCTTCACACCGTCATGTCAACCCCTGACACTATGATCCCTGACCCCGTATGTTCCGTCAATCTCCATCGCTCGTCGGTGAGCGGCTTTTGGCCAACTGTTCGAGCCGCTCCTTCAGTGTCTTCTCGAATCCCTGCTCCGTCGGCTCGTAGTACACCGCGCGCTCCGGAAGATAGCTTTGCTCGACGTGGTGGCCGGGATAGTCGTGCGCGTACTTGTAGCCTTGGCCGCGGCCGAGCTTCTTTGCGCTCTTGTAGCTGGCGTCCTTGAGGTGGGCGGGCACCTCGAACGAGCGCCCCGACTCGACGTCCTTCATCGCCTGCTCGATGCCAAGATACGACGCGTTGGACTTGGGTGCCGCAGCGATGTACACCGCCGCCTGGGCAAGCGGGATACGGCACTCGGGCAGGCCGACGAATTCGACCGCATGCATGGCGGCCGTGGCCAGGACGAGCGCCTGCGGGTCGGCGTTTCCGACATCCTCCGCGGCGCAGATGACCAGGCGGCGCGCGATGAAGCGCGGGTCCTCGCCAGCATAGAGCATCTTCGCCATCCAGTAGAGCGCCGCGTCCGGGTCCGAGCCGCGCATGGACTTGATGAAGGCCGAGATGGCGTCGTAGTGGGCGTCGTCCTGCCGATCGTACACGATCGCCTTCTTCTGGATGGACTCCTCGGCGGCCGAGCGCGTCAGGTGGATGGCGCCATCCGGGCCCTTCGCCGTCGTCAGCGCCGCCAGCTCCAGCGCGTTGAGGGCGCGGCGGGCGTCACCCTCGCAGACCGTGGCGAGGTGGGAGAGTGCCTCGTCATCCGCCCGCACGCGCAAGGTCCCCAGCCCCCGCTCGGCGTCCGCGAGCGCCCGTCGCAGCAGCACGAGAATGTCCGCGGCGGCGTGCGGCTTGAGCTCGCACACGAGCGAGCGCGAGACGAGTGCGGGCACGATCGCGAAGAAGGGATTGAACGTCGTGGCGCCGATCAGGATCGGGTTGCCCTGCTCCACGTCGGGCATCAGCACATCCTGCTGGGCCCGGCTGAAGCGGTGGATCTCGTCGACGAACAGGATCGTCCGCCGCCCGTGGAGCCACACGGGCTCTGCCCGTGGGGCGGAATCCTGAGCGAGCCCACGGCCGGAGGCCGTGGCGCGAGTCGAAGGATCGGCTCCTGCCTTCGCCAAGGCTTCGGCAGGCAGGCGGGCGCGCGTCTTGGCCCGCGCGATCGCCTCGCGCAGCTCGGCCACGCCGGAGGCGGTCGCGTTGAGCATCTCGACATGGGCGCGCGTGGCGTTGGCCACGACGTGCGCCAGCGTCGTCTTGCCCGTCCCGGGCGGGCCGTAGAGGATAAGCGACGTGAGCCGGTCGGCCTCGACCGCACGCCGGAGCAGCTTGCCCGGCCCGACGATGTGCTCTTGGCCGACGAACTCGTCGAGCGTGCGCGGGCGCATCCGCACAGCCAGCGGCTGTGGAATCGCCGCAGGGTTGGGCTGGGGAGATTCAAAGAGATCCATCGGGTTGGGGTTGCGCGCGCTTGTTCTAAACGCGGTCGCAACACTGGAACGCGGATGAGGAGCACTGGGACGTGCGACCACGCGGAGATGAGGATAAAGAACGCCCCGTGTCTGCCGTGGGCTCCATCCACGCTGAACCCATCTTCGATACGTGGGCGCCCTCTCCGGCGCGGCGCGTCCGGTCCCTGACGAGCGCGGGACCCCTGCCGCGGCGGAAGTCGGATGCCCGGTCACGTGATGTTGGCTCACGCGATTGGAGCCTCACGCACAGCACAGGGCTGGTACTAGGCTAGCACCGCGCGGGCAGCAATGCAAGCCTCAGGCAGCCCCTCAGGCAGAGACATCGCCCCACACGCCGTCCCAGTCTGCCGGCGGCGGCACGGCGCGGGCAGCGTCGAGGCGCTGCGCGTAGCGGTGGTAGAGAACGCGCAACCGGGTGACGTTGGTATCGAGACGCCGGCACTCGTCGAGCGCTTCGCGTGCCTCGTCCCACCGGTGAACGCGGCCGGCGTCCAGCATCCGCTGATGCGCCGCGCGCAGGGCGCGGAACGGCTCCGCTGCCGCCAGCGTCTCATCGCCGAGCAGGGCGAAGAGCCGCACCGGACCGGCAGTACCCAGCAGCCGTACACGGTCCACTTCCAAGACTGCGCAATCGCGCACCGTCTCGGCGGCGGCCTCCCCCAGCAGGATGTCGGCGCCGTAGGCCTTGGCGACACTCTGGAGGCGCGACGCGAAGGTGACGGGTTCGCCGAGCACCGAATAGTCGAACCGCTGGGCCGAGCCGAAATTGCCGACGGAGCACTCGCCCGTCGCAATCCCGATGCCGATCAGCACTGGCCGGGATCGCGCGCCGCGCCGGGCCGCCTCCTCCCGCAGTTCCTGGTTGAGGCGGACGAGGTGGCGGCGCATGGCAAGCGCAGCGCGCGCCGCGTGCCGCGCATGCTCGGGATCGTCGAACGGCGCATTCCAGAATGCCGTCATGCGGTCGCCGACGTACTTGTCTACCGTGCCCTGCCACTCGTAGATGCTGGCGGTCATCGGCGTCAGAAAGCGGCGCATGAAGCGGGCCAGACCCGCCGCATCGAACCGCTGGGCGAGGGCGGCAAAGCCGCGAATGTCCGCCGCCAGCACCGTGATCGTCCGCGTTTCCCCGCCCAGGCGCACCCGCTCCGGATACCGGGCCAGCCGTTCGACCAGTTGTGGCGAGAGGTGCCGGCTGAACGCCCTGCGTATGCGGACGCGCTCCGCTTCACGACCGATCAGGACGGTCAGCAACCCAACGACCCAGACGGCCAGTGGCGCCGCGGAGGGGATGGCCGGATCGAGCAGCAGGCGTCCCTGGGTAAAGGCCGCCCAGGAGATCAGCCAGGCCAGGAGGGCGGCCGCGGCCGCGGCCCATCCGGCGGCCGCCAGGCCGGCACGCCATAGGATGAAGAGCACGACGATCCCGGCGAGAGCCAGCAGGCCTGTTTCCGCCGCGTCCGCCCACCCGGGCCTGGAGAGGAAGGCTCCGGCTAGGATCTGGTCGGCGAGCTGGGCGTGCACCTCCACGCCGGCGACGGAGCGCTGGAGCGGCGTGGACCGGAGGTCCCGCAGGTTTGCCGCGCTTGTGCCGATGAACACCATGCGCCCCTGCAGGCGGTCCGGCCCCACCTCGCCCGACAGAACGCGCCAGACCGGAATCGTGCGCGAGGGGATGGGCTTCGTGTAGTAGACCCAGGCGACGCCATGCGCGTCCGTCGGGATGAAGCTGGAGCCAACGTTGATGCCGGCCAGCGTCGTGTCGGCCGCCAGGCTTCGCCGCGCGCCGCCGCGCGGGATGAGGACATAGCTCGTCGCCCCCTGGGCCACGCGCAGCGCTTCCGTCACAACCGAGGGATAGAGCCGGCCGCCGAACGTCAGGAGGAGCGGCACCCGCCGCGTGAGACCATCCCGTTCGGCGAGGATCGTCAGGTGGCCGTTGCCCGCCGCGGCCTTCTCGAAGAGGCGCAGGCTCGTGACCGCCCCCTCGATCGGGAGGACAGACGCGGTCAGGTCGCGCCCCTCGGAGAGAAACACCGCTTTCGCCATGGGCTCGTCCGAATGGGCGGGTGCGGCGTCGACCAGCGCGAAGCCGGTGATGACCTTGGCGCGCCCCAGCGTGTCGGCGAGGATGCGGTCGTGGTCCGGCAACGCCAGCGCTCCGGCGCGCAGGGCGTTCACCTCCGGCGTGGAGGGCCACAGCGGAATGACGTTGGCCGGCGAGGTGCGGTCGGGCTCGGCGAAGACGATGTCGAAGACGATCGGCCCCGCCCCAAGCGTGTAGAGTCGGTTGACAAGCGCGGCCATCCGGGTACGCGGCCATGGCCAGTGACCCAGCCGTCGGAGCGTCTCGTCGTCAAAGTCCACGACGAGCACCGGACGCTCCGGCGCGGCGCGCGGAGCGAGTCGAAGGAGGACGTCGAGGGCGCGTAGCCGTACGTCTTGGAAGAGCGGCGGGTCAAGGATGCGCCCACCCACCGCGAGACACAGCACGGCGGCCGGGGCGAGCCATGCCGGCACCCACCGCCGGCTGCGCCATCGGGACGAACGCTCGGCACCGAAAGCGCGGTGGAGCCTCCCGGGCAAGCCTGGAGCTCCACGACCGTCGTCCTTCGCTCCTTCGACGTGGCCTTCGGTCTTGCTCAGGATCGTGGTGCGCAACCGCAGGGGGTCGCACCACGACTCGCTTCGCTCGCTCAGAACGACTCCTCAACGCGTGGTGGGCGACATCCCGCCCGCCCCGGCCCTCAAAGTGTTTGAAGGCGGGCCGGGGAGCACCCCCGCCAGCTTCGCTTGGCGAAGCCAAGCGGGCGGGGGAGTCGAGGGGTCGGTGCTCACAAAGCCGGCTCCAGCGTTACGTCTGTCGGTCGGGTGGGCGTTGCGGCTTACCGATATCGTGGATACCGCACTCGGTCTTGTCCTGCCCGGCCCATCGGCCCGAGCGCGGATCGTTGGGGTCGATTGGTTTCTGGGTGTGGAGCGCGCAGCCGATCGAGGTGTAGCCCTGCACCCACAGCGGGTGGTACGGCAGCTGGTGTTGCCGCATGTAGTCGTCGATCTGCTGCTGCGTCCACGCCGCGATGGGCGAGACTTTGACCAGACCGGTGGCGAGCCGCTCGACAATTGGTGTCTCGCGCCGGCTCGCCGCCTCGCTGCGCATGAGCCCCGCGATCCAGCACCGCAGGCCTGCCAGGGCGCGCTCGGTCGCTTCCCGCTTGTAGTCGCCGCAGCAGTACCGGTCGTCGATGGGCGCAACCGCGTGCTCGCGCTTCAGACGAATGATCTCCGCGTCGGAGAGCCGAGTACGGAAGCGGCTGAGGTTCAGGTTCCAGCGCCGGCGCAGCTCGTCCACAAACTGGAGCGTCTCGGGGAACAAAAACCCCGTGTCCACCGTCCGGATGCTGATGCGCGGGTCGGCCTGGAGCGCCATGTGGATGAGTGCTGCGCTATCGACCCCGAACGACGAGGTCAGCGCCGCGTCCGGGTGGAACGTCTCCACCGCCCACCGGATGATGTCCACCGGATGGGCCTGCTCGAACCGCTCGTTGAGGCGCTTGACCTCGCCGTCGATCATCCGTGACGGCAGCCACAGCCGGCGGTGGCGGAGGCACCCGTTTTCTGAATCCAGCCGCGCTGCTCAAGATCCACGAGGATGGCGTTGACGCTCTCGTCGACACTCTGCCGCTCGGAGTGCACCGTAATCTCCGGCTTGAGCGGCGGCTCATAGGGGTCGGACACGCCGGTGAAGTTCGGGAGCTCGCCGGCCAGCGCTTTCTTATAGAGGCCCTTGACATCCCGCCGGGTCAGCGCCTCGATGGAGCACTCGACGTAGACTTCGATGAAGTGGCCGATCTGGGCGCGGTTGTCGTCCCGCGCCTCGCGGTAGGGGGAGATCGCCGCACTGATCGCCACAATACCGTTGCGCGTCAGCAGCTTGCAGACGTAGCCGATGCGCTTGATGTTCGTATCGCGGTCTTCCTTGCTGAAGCCGAGTCCCTGGCTCAAGTTGGTCCGGACCTCGTCGCCGTCGAAGATCTCGACCTTGACCCCCCGCCGCCGCAGCTCATCCGCGACCCGCGTCGACAGCGTCGACTTGCCGGCTCCGGAGAGCCCGGTGAACCACAGCGTGAACCCTTTAGGCTCCATGCCTACCCCTTGTTGAGGAACAGCATCGATGGAAAAACCGGGGACCGATGAGGCGCCCCCGTCAGCTCCAATTATAACACAGGTCAGCGGAGCGTCGCGCCGCAGCGGCTCACCAAGGCCTGTCCGATGCGCTGATGGAGCGCATCCGCCTCGGCGGCGGTCAGCGTCCTCGACGCGTCGCGGTACTCGATGGAGAACGTGAGGCTGTAGCGGCCCGGCGGAATCTGCGCGCCCTTCGTAAAGCGGTCGATGAGCTCGATGCGGGCACCACTCATACCCGCCGTCTCCCGGAGAACGTCCGCCACCGACTCGAACGACATCTGCTCGTCCACCAGGAGGGAGAGGTCGCGTTTCACCGGCGGGAAGGCACTGGGTGCTGCAACCGGTGCCGCTGGGCGGCGCGCGCCGAGGAGTGCCGCCAGCGAGAGCTCCGCGAACCAGGCGTCCTCATCGAGATCCCACGCTTGGAGGACCGTGCGCGCGACCTGTCCGGCCGTGCCGGCCGGCCAGCCGGCGCACTCGATCAAAGCACTCTGTCCTGCCTGCGCCCACAATGCCTCCGCATTGCGCCACCCCGCCGTCGAGCGGCACAGCCGCTCGAGCAAGGCCTGCACCACCCCCTTGAGGACCCAGAAGTCGCTGCGCCCGCCCGTGCGCCAGTCGCGCGCCCACCACCCGGACACGAGGATCCCCAAATGCGTGCGTTCGGTTGGCGCGCCGGGCGGGAAGACCTGTCCCACTTCAAAGAGGTTCACGCTCGAGGCCCCGTGCGACAGGTTGCGCCGCAGGACCTGCAGCAATCCCGGCAGCAGCGAGGGGCGCAGGAACGCATGGTCCTGGCTCAACGGATTGGCCAGGTGGGTCGCCGCCGAGGGGGTGAGCCCGCAATGCGCCAGCGCCGTCTCAGAGAGGAGCGACCAGGTGATCGCTTCGGTCAGACCCAGGCTTGCACACAAACATCTGACCGACTGCGCGCGGCGGTAGCCAGCCGATTCGTCACCGGCGCCGCTAGCCAGCGGGACCATCGGCAGCGTCGCGGGCAGCCGGTCGTAGCCGGCCAGGCGCGCGATCTCCTCGTACAGGTCCACCTCCTGCGCCAGGTCCAGGCGGTTGGAGGGCGGGGTGACACGCAGCGTTGCGGAACGACCGCCGGAGGCGACGCGGCAACCGAGGCGGGCCAGGCCAGTGCGCAACTCCGCCAGCTCGACCCGGCGGCCGAGGCAGCGGCTCACACGTGAGGGCTCCAAGGTAATCGCCGCGCGCGGTGACGGCTTGGTCCCGGCATCCACCATTGCCGTCTCGGTGCTGCCCGAGAGCTCGCGCAGGAGCGAGGCGGCGCGCGCGGAGGCGGCGTCCACGCCAGCCGGGTCCACGCCGCGCTCGAACCGGTACGACGACTCGGTGGCCAGGCCGAGTGCTCTGGCGGTGCGCCGAACCACGATCGGATCGAAGAGGGCGCTCTCCAGCAGGACCCGTGTCGTCCGCTCCGTCACGGCACTGTCCTCTCCGCCGATGACGCCGGCGATCGCCACGGGCCGTGACGCGTCCGCGATGACGAGCTGCTCAGGCGCGAGCCGGTGCTCCTGCCCATCGAGTGCCTTCAGCCGCTCGCCCGGCTTGGCGCGCCGCACGCGGATGGCGCATTCGGCCAGCGCTTCGGCGTCAAACGCGTGGAGCGGCTGGCCATACTCCAGCAGGACGTAGTTGGTGATATCGACGACGTTATTGATCGGCCGCACCCCGCAGGCCGACAGTCGGTGCTGCATCCAGTCGGGCGACGGCTGGACGCGGACGCCTTCGATGAGGCGCCCGATGTAGCGCGTACAACCCTTGCGATCCTCAATCTGAATCGCCAGTTTGGCTGGAGGCTCTAGGCTGGAGGCTCTAGGCCTCTTTTTTCGAGCCTCGAGCCTCGAGCCTCCAGCCAAACGCGGCAGCTTCAGTCTTTGTCCGGTGATGGCGGCGACTTCCCGCGCGACGCCGAGGATCGAGAGGCAGTCCGCGCGGTTTGGGGTGATCTCCAAGTCGAGCACCGCTCCGCCTCGTAGACCGGCGAGTGCGGCGCGAGAAACACGACGGGCCAGCCCTTCGTCAACCGTCTCAATCCTGGTCACCTCGAGGCCGGCCATCGTCAGCCGCTCGGCCAGCGCCTCCGGGGAGAGCCGAATCGCCACGTAGTCCTTGAGCCACTCCAACGGGACTTTCATCAAGGCGGTGTGAACGCTCGTCGGATGTGCTGCACGAGGCGCTTGGCGTCCTTGTAGGCTTGCGCCACGTCTTCCTCGGCCGCCTCTGCTTGCTCAAACCCTGGGTACCGCTCGATCAGGTAGTAGCCGCTGACCTGCTGCAAGAGCGGCCGAAAGCGCTCCAGTGTGCGGTCGAACGTGACGGCGTCGTCCAAGAGGGCCTCGAGGTCGTGAATCTTCTTCAGCGGCCATCCTTGATCGAGCAGAAATCCTTTCAAGAATTTCTCGAGGGCTTGTTGCAGATGAAACGCAGCGTCCTCGATATCCCCTTCGCGCAGACGAGCCTTGACTCGGCGAAAATCCTCCGAGGCCTTCTTCAACCACTCCCGAGGATACCCGGACTTACTTGCTGGCATACAGCACCTGCCCGTGGTCGATGATCTGCTTGAGGAACTGGTCGCCGATCGCCAGACGTTTCCGGATCTCTGTTGGGGTGAGGACGATGGGCTCAAAGGCGTACCCCCGGCGCACCTCGGCCACGAGGCGGCGCACCTCGGCCAACCGTTTGTAGAACGGTTGCGACGTCGCCTTAACGATGAGGAGGTCGATGTCGCTCTCGCGACGCGCGACTCCTTCTGCCCGCGACCCGAACAAAATGACGCGCTCTGGCTGATAGTGCGTCGCTAACGTCTGCGCAATGCGACGGACCACGCGCTCTGAACGCTCTCGTTTCATCCTGCCGGCAGTCCCCGGACCCTTGCTCACCACGACGGATTTTCATAGAGCGCCGGCCGTTCTGCCAGCGCCTTCGGCGAGAGACGAATCGTCACGGACTCCTTCAGCCACTCCAGCGGCACTTTCATCTCGCTCTGCCCAGTAGATCAAGCTCAGGGATCTCCCCTTTGTCTGCCCGACCAATCAGCCTCAGGAGCTGGTGGATGAAACATTTTGCAACTTCTGTAGTTGTGAAGTGGCGTTGGGGGGCAAAGCAGGAATGCCAGCACCACCCCTGATCGGGGGTTAAATCTGGGTCAAACTCATAGCGTGAAAGAGACTCTGGCTCCCGAAAAAGGAGAGCGCCTTTCCCACGCTGCTCTGGCAACAGCACTCTACCGTTGAGCTCTTGGATAACGAACGGCGCGTGTTCGAGCATATTGCTCAAAGCTGGATGCCACGAGGCCACGAGACTGACGCGCCCGGTTGTTACCACCGTCGAATCCCTGTCTTGCCCAGCTTCTACTTTCAAATGGGATTCTGCGAGAACCTTCTCAACCAGTCTCCTAATTTCGCCATGAACGTTTTCGGCCTGTTTCCGCGCCTCTTGGACCCCTTCCTCCGAGGCGAACAATCTTTTCTTATTTGCTCGGAACGCCATCTCGCGCTCTAGGCGCTTAGCGCCGTCAACAGGATCTTCTTCCCGCAACTGACCACCGAGGGATTGGACACGATTTTTGATCACACCAACCGCCTGCTCAACTCCATACTGCTCAAGACTGAGACGGATGCGGTTCTCTGGATGCCAAACGGGTGGCTGATCCACATCGTTGACCATGATGAACAATAGCCACTCCCAACCTTTCTTGAGGAACCGTTCTTGAATTGCGGCTTCCTCCACCCTCGTCCAATCGCTTTTCCCCCAACCTTCTTGATAAAGAACCACAACCAACCTGGCCTGTTCAGAAAATATCTGGCGAAACGAGCCAAGCCCGTCCGTCCCCGCCAGCGCTTCCTGCTTGTTAAAAGATGCGAATACGTTAAGGTTGGGGGTAAGGCGCTCGGCTAATTTCCGGACGATGTCCTCGCTCCGACTCAAAAATGAAAAGGCCACATCATGCTGAGGGTTTTCCATCTCACACCAGCATGCGGGTAATCTGCCGCGTCGATTCTCGAGCGATTAAAACTGCCTGAGGAACCGGAGATCGTTCTCAAAGAAGAGCCGGATGTCGGTGACACCGTGCTTGAGCATTGCGATGCGCTCAACACCCATCCCGAACGCAAAGCCCTGCACCCTGGCCGGGTCGTAGCCGACCGCCTTGAAGACGTTCGGATGCACCATCCCGCAGCCCATGATTTCGAGCCACCCTTTGCGCCCGCAGGTCGGGCAACCCGTCCCGCTGCACGAGCGGCAGGCGATGTCCACCTCCGCGGAGGGCTCGGTGAACGGAAAGAAGTGCGGGCGGAAGCGCGTGCGCGTCTCCGGACCGAAGAGCGCTTTGAGGAAGGCGTTCAAGACCCCCTTCAGGTCCGCGAAGGACGTCCGGTCGTCCACCATGAGCCCCTCGACCTGGTGGAACATGAAGCTGTGGCTCGGGTCCAGGGGATCCGGACGGTAGACGGTGCCCGGCACCACGATGCGCAGCGGCGGCTTCCGGCGCTCCATGACGCGGATCTGCACCGGCGAGGGGTGGCTGCGCCGGGAGGGGGCCCCCCTTGGGGGCCCCGGGGGAGGGCGGGCCTGCCTGCCCCCCGCCAGCTTCGCTTTGCTTCGCGCCGCGAAGCAAAACGGGCGGGGCAGGCAGGTCCAGGAAGAAGGTGTCGAAGGATTCCCGGGACGGATGGTCGCGCGGAATGTTCAGCGCGTCGAAGTTGTAGTACTCCAGCTCCACCTCCGGCCCTTCGACGATCTCAAAGCCCATGGGCGTGAAGACGGCGAGGATCTCGTCGATCGTCCGGGTAATCGGGTGCAGCCGGCCTTGCGGGATGGCGCTGCCGGGTAGCGTCACGTCGAGGGGCGGCGCGGACGCGGCGGCGGTCAACACTGCTTTTCGAGCTTCAACTTCGGATTCGAGCTGCGCCTTGATTTGGTTGAATTGCGTCCAGACGCTGACTCGCGCATCGCCTTGTAAGCTTGACGCCTGCTGACTCAACGCCACCAGCCGGCTCTTGCGACCCAGCCATGCCACGCGCTCGGTCTCTAATGCCTGGAGCGTGCCGGATCGTCGGATGCCAACGAGTCCCTGCTCGAGGAGTCGTTGAAATTCCGTCTCAAGCTGCATGAGTCGTTCGTCTCAAGCGAGTGGGGTAGGGCGGCGCTTCCGACCGAGCCCGGCACCACGCCGAAGGCGTGGTGGGCGACGGGAGTGCCGTCACGCGCACGCGTGAGGGCTGCCCGAGGCACGTCACCCGGAGTCGCTCGAGCGCCTCGAGCGAGCCGGCCCCGGCGATGGAGGTCGCGGCCCCGGCGAAGAGCGGCTCGAGCGCATGACGCGGGGCGGACTCAGCCATGGGACGCGCGCCCTCGTGCGCTCATGCTGTCGGGGGGGCGCCGGTGAGCACCCACACGCGTCCCGGAGCGCTGCGCACAACGTGCTCCACCGTCGTCCCAAGCGACGAACGGGTCGGCCCGGTGACGCGGGGAGTCGCCCCCAGGATAATGAGGTCGTAGTGTCCTTCCTTCGCCAGGTCGATGATCGTCTCCCCCGCAAAGCGGGACTGCTTCACCTGCGCCGCGATCGGGATGTCGTACTCCCGCCCGATCGCCTGAGCCTGCTCCATAATGGAGTCCGCCACGGCCAGTTTCTCCGGAAAAAACGTGTCGAGCGGCAGCGTCGTCGGGATCTCGATGACGTGGAGCGCCGTCACCTCGGCCCCGTGCATCTTGGCGACCTTCGCCGCGAACTGCACCATGTCGTTCGTATGCGCCCCCCGGGTGGGGACGAGAATTCGCTTGACCGACACCGGGTGGTACTCCGGCATGCGCAGCTTCTCAATTTCGACGCGCGCCGCGGCGGGCAGCCGCTGCTGATGCCGATACCAGAGGTACGATACGAGGCCGACGCCCATCCAGAGGACGCCGAGATTCCGCCCGGCCGGCTTGGTGACGATGACGTCCACCCACACCATGGCTGTCCCGACTAGGCCAAGGAGTGCGGTCACCGGCAGCTCGACGCGCCCGAACCGGAGGTTCCAGCCAACCCGGAAGGGGCGGGCCATCCCCGGCTTGCGGATGCGCAACCCCAGGAGCGAGAGGTGCGCTAAGGCGAACGAGAGCATCGCGCCGAAGTTGTACAGCTCGGCGATGTGCGTCAGATTGCGCGCAACGGTCACGATGGCCCCGGCAATCACCGTGAACGCGATGAGCGAGATGTAGGGCGTCTTGAACCGAGGATGGAGCCGGTAGAAGAGGCGCGGCAGCGTGAAGTGCTCGCTCATCGCGAAGGTCAGCCTCGAGGCGCCGATCAGCCCGGCGTTGGCCGCGACGAACAGGATCGTCGCGCCCAAGAGCCCCACCCAAGGAGCCAGGTATTGCCGGCCGAACGGCATGGACGCCGCAATGCCCGCGATGGGATCTTCCAGGTAATGCGTCGTCAGCTCCTGCGGGGTGAGGGTGGTCAGCGCGATGGCGGAGATCCCGAAATAGAGCACGAAGAGCGTAACCATGGTCAACATCATGGCCCGGGGGATGGTCCGGTCCGGGTGGCGCGCCTCGCCCGCCAGCTGGGAGATCGACTCGATGCCGATGTAGGCGACCATCGCCATCCCAACGCCCTTGAAGAATTGCCCCCAGGATGGCGACCACGCCGCGTCGGACAGTCCCACCTGCATTTGAATCCAGAGCTGCTGGAGATGGTGGAAGAACTGCCCCGGATGGAAAATCTCCAGGAGGAACACGAGGCCCAGCGTGATGATCGTCAGTTGGGTCACGATGTCGAAGACGCACAAGAGGAATGCCACCCGCGTGGACTCCTTGATGCCGATCACGTTCAGTCCCAAGAGCGCGCTGAGCACGATGAGCGTGAACGACACATTGCCCATCCCCGTCTCGAGGCTGGGCCAGAAGTTGGCCAGATACGGCCCAATCGAATAGGCGGAGATCGCGATCGTCACGATGTAGTCGAGCAAGAGCGCCCAACCAGCGATGAAGGAGACCAGGTCGTTGAACGCGTAGCGGGCGAAGCTGCAGGAGCCGCCCGACTCCGGCATGGCCGTGGCGAGCTCGGTATAGGTCAGGACGGTGCAGAAGAAGACGATGCCGGCCAACGCAAGCGCGAGGGGGGTGGCCCCGAGGGCGTAGAGCGCGGTCACGCCCAGCGCGTAGTAGATCGAGGAGCCGACGTCGCCGTAGCCGATGGAAAAGAGCTGTGGCGTGCCGAGGACGCGGTGGAGATTGCCACGGTCCACGACCGTGACCCGCGATTCGTCCTGGTTGGAGAAATCGATCGCGTTGCCGTTCGCCATTATTCAAGGGAAAAAGCTTTTGGGGATGACACAGATTTAAAAAGCGGATGACGCGGATTCAACCCCCATCCGCGTCATCAGCTTTTATCATCCGCGAAATCCTGCCTGGTGTTAGTTCGTTGTCACCTGGGCGACGAGCTGGTCAAAGGCACCTTGGTCCGTCACCGCCAGCTCTGCCAGCTGCTTGCGGTTCAAGGCGACGTTCGCCTTCTTGAGGGCAGCCATGAGGCGGCCGTAGGTCAGGCCGCGCGCGCGGGCCGCGGCATTGATCCGGACGACCCACCAGTTGCGGAATTCACGCTTCTTGACCTTGCGGTCGCGCGTGCTGTAGGCCTTCGCCCGCATGAGCGTTTCTTTCGCCTTCAAGAGATGCAGCCGGCGAGCGCCCCGGTAGCCCTTGGCCTGCTTCAGCAACCGCTTCCGCCGCCGGCGCGAGGCGACGGCCCACTTCACCTTTGCCATCGTCGTGTCTCCTTATGTCGTCGTTTGCTGACGCGGATTCGCACGGTCACTGCCCAGCTCCAAGCGGATGGCGCGGATGGTGGTCATCCGTTCCCATCCACATCATCCGTTGGGCAGGACCGTGTGGTACTTCGAATCCGTGGCATCACTGATGTGTCGGCGGCGTCGGACGCATCACCCGGCGTACGGGATGAGCGCGCGCACCTGGCGGGCGTCCGCCGCATACAGGACGCGGCGGCCCCTGAGATGGCGCTTGATCTTCGCGCGCTTGCCGCCCAAGAGATGCCGTCGCCCGGGCCGATTCCCGATCAGCTTGCCGGTGCCGGTCACCCGGATCCGTGCTTTGACCCCTTTGACCGTCTTGATCTTCGGCATGGTCGCTCTCCGTGTCTTCACGACGCCGGGCGCAGCGAGGTGGTACCTGAGTCCGTCTCGCCGGCGGTGATCTGTTTAGCCGCGCGCTCCCCCTGCTGCCGCGCGCGCGCCAGCTGGCGTTCCAACTGCTTGATCTTGTCGCGGTCCGGCCCAAAGATCATCGTCATGAACCGTCCGTCGAGCATCGGGTTACGCTCGACGCGGCTCATCGTCTTCAGGTCTTCAATGAGCCGGTCCAGGATCCGGCGACCCAGCTCCGTATGGGCGAGCTCGCGTCCACGGTAGACCATGGTGACCTTGGCCTGGTCGCCCCGCATGAGGAAGCGCTTGAGCCTCTCCAGCTTCACGCGGTAGTCGTGCTCTTCGATGTGCGGCTTGAACTTGACCTCCTTGAGCTTCGCCACGCGGTGCTTCTTCTTGGCCTCGCGCTCCTGCCGCTGTTCCTCATAGCGGAACTTGTTGAAGTCCATGATGCGGCAGACTGGCGGAGTCGTCTGGGGTGCCACCTCGACGAGGTCCAGCCCTTGCTCGCGCGCCAACTTGATCGCCTCGGCCGGCACCATCACGCCGAGCTGCGCCCCGTCCGCCCCGATGACGCGGACCTGACTGATGCGAATGCGCTCGTTCACCCGCAGCTGTCTCAGCTCTCGCCCTCCTGGTGAACCCTCGCGATCCCCTGCTGCGACTCCGCCTGCTTCGCGTTGCGAAGCAACACGGCGGGGTCAGGGGCCGATCGCGCGGGTTGCGTTTTCCCGGCTCACGCGTTCCGCGAACGCATCCCGTGTCATCACGCCCAGGTCCCCCTCCCGCCGGTGGCGCACCGCCACCGACCCGGCCTGGGCCTCCCGATCACCGACGATGGCCATGTACGGAATCTGTGCAAGCTGCGCGTCGCGGATCTTCGCCTGCATCTTCTCGCTGCGCTCATCGAGCTGAACGCGCACCCCCGCCGCCCGGAGCATCTGCCGCGTCTGCCGCGCGTAGTCGAGCATCCGGTCCGAGATGGGGATGACGACCGCCTGGATTGGCGAGAGCCATACCGGCAAGGCGCCGGCGTAGTGCTCGATGAGCATGCCGAAGAACCGCTCAACGCTTCCGAGCAGCGCTCGGTGGACCATGACGGTCCGGTGCGGCTTGCCGTCGGCGGCGACGTACGTCAGGTCGAACCGCTCCGGCAGCGCGAAGTCGCACTGGATCGTGCCGCACTGCCAGCTGCGCCCGATGGCGTCGCGAATCTTGACGTCAATCTTCGGCCCGTAGAACGCTCCGTCCCCTTCGTGGACCTCGAAGGCGAGGCCGCGCGACTGGAGGGCGGCGCGCAGCGACGACTCCGCGTGTTCCCAAGAGGCGTCGCTGCCGATGCACTTCGTCGGCCGCGTGGAGAGCTCGATCTCGTAGTCGGTAAACCCGAACGCGCGCAGGATCTCGAACTCGAAGTCGAGGATCTGCTCGATCTCGCCAATCAGCTGGTCCTCCCGCAGGAAGATGTGCGCGTCGTCCTGCGTGAAGCCGCGCACGCGCAGCAGGCCGTGGAGCACGCCGGACTTCTCGTTGCGGTACACCGTCCCCAGCTCGAAGAACCGGAGGGGCAGCTCGCGGTAGCTCCGGAGGCGGGCGCGGTAGATGAGGATGTGCCCGGGGCAGTTCATCGGCTTGATGCCGAACTGCTGCTCCTCCGCCTCGAAGAGGAACATGTAGTCCTTGTAGTAGTCGAGGTGACCCGATTGCTTCCAGACGTCGGTCCGGAAAATGTGCGGCGTCACGACGAGCTCGTAGCCCCGCTCCACATGGCGGCGCTTCACGTCGTCCTCGATCAGCGCGCGCACCAGCGCCCCTTTCGGGTGGTAGAACACCACCCCCGGACCGGCCAGCTCCTCGAAGCTGAATAGTCCCAGCTCCGGCCCGAGCCGTCGGTGGTCGCGCCGCTTGGCCTCCTCGAGCCGCTTGAGGTAGGCGTCGAGGTCTACGCGCGAGGCGAAGGCGGTCCCGTAGATGCGCTGCAGCTGGGCGTTGCGCTCATCACCCCGCCAGTAGGCGCCCGCAACGCTGAGGAGCTTCACCGCCTTGAGCTCGCCGGTCGAGGGCGCGTGCGGCCCTTCGCACAGGTCGACGAACTCGCCATCGGTGTAGAGCGAGACCTGGTCATCGGGGATGCCGTCGATGATCTCACGCTTCAACCGCTCGCCCCGCTGCGTGAAGAACGCGACGGCCTCCGCCTTCTTCATGAACGACTGCGCGAAGGGGTGGTCCTCCTCGATAATCTTGGCCATCTCGGCTTCGATCTTCGGCAGATCCTCCTCGGTCAGCTTCTCCGGCAGATCCAGGTCATAGTAGAACCCGTCCTCGATCGGCGGACCGATGGCCAGCTTCGTCTGGGGATAGAGCCGCCGGACGGCCTGGGCCATCACATGCGCCGCGCTGTGGCGTAAGGCGTACAGCGGATCTCTGGCTTTGAGTTCGTCAGTCTTGCCTGCGTGGCCCATTACGCTTGAGCAAACGCTCCCGTCACCGCGTGCGCTCTGGCTCTGTAGGCCCCCGCTGCGCTCGACTCATCACGTCCCTGATTGGCCAGTTGCGTTGTGAACCGCCCGACGTATTGCTCAATCGCGGCATTGAGCCATTGCTTAAATTTGGTGTTGTGAAATTCGAGTGTTGCGATGCCGTGTTTCGACCATTGCTGCTGAGCTTTGCTTCGCCCATCGAGGGGTGGAGACACGAAGACCTGCGACGGATGAAGATCGCGCAGATGCGCCCAATATCGTTGGGCCGTTTCGAGATCAAATGCCTGGTACAGCCTGACGTAAACGCTTAGGCGACGCTCATCGACATGGCACACCTCTCGCAGAAACCGCATGAAGAGTTGCGGCATACGGTGATCGAGATTCACGATACGGGCGGCCCCCTGCGTCTTGCCCCCTTCGGCCCAATACAAGAGCAGCCCGGCGACGAACAGCTCTCGTTGCCGAACGTTCAGTCGTTCGGGAGTTTTGAAGGGGTCGCCCTTGGGGTTTTGCTTGGCGTAGGCGCTGTCGCTCCAAGAGCGCCATTCAATCTTATGTTTCTTCATCCAATACAGAACCCTGGCATGGGTTGTCCAGAGCTGCTTTGCGACTTCCATCATGGAAAGTCGCTGGTCACAATAGAGCTTCTCGAGATCCGCTTTGAGCATCAGCAAGTACCTGGGCGGTAGAGGATTTGAACCTCTGGCCTCCACGATGTCAACGTGGCGCTCTAACCAGCTGAGCTAACCGCCCCTGGTTTCCTGTATTGTCCGTCACGTCTTGATTGATTCGACGAATGCCTTCGAAGCCTTCAAATCCCACCCTGTCAGTTCCCTGATCCGCTTGATGGCTTCAATCTGGCGGCCTCTCGCGACGAGCAGGTGGACGTCGTCGGGAACGGGCTGATACGGTGACGGCTGCCCACAGGCAGGACAGCTCGTCGCTTCCTGGCTGACCTTTCCCTTACAGGTCTTGCAGAATCCAAGGGGAATCATCGCACGTCAAATCTCGTTTAATGGTGCCGGGGGTGGGAGGCCTCGCGCTGCGCGCTCAGCACTCCCGTCGCCCTCCCCCGTCGTTGGCGGGGAGCCCGGGCTCGGTCGTCGAACCCACACGCCGCAACGTAGAAGCGTGGGCGAGGAGGGATTCGAACCCCCACGCCCTTTCGGGCAACGGATTTTAAGTCCGTTGTGTCTGCCGTTCCACCACTCGCCCGCGCCGTTGCCCCGAGCCCCGAACTCCGAGCCGAGCTATTGCTTCCGTTGGTAATGGAGGCGGCGGCCGGAATCGAACCGGCGTATAGAGGTTTTGCAGACCTCCGCCTTACCACTTGGCTACGCCGCCGTGTCGCCGATCCCCGCCCAGCACCGGGTCCGCCGCTGCAGGCAACAACAACGTCGCGCCAGCATCGAGACAGGAGGAGCATCGCGCGCGGCATGCGGCGACGAGGGGGCGACGCGTTAAAATTCGCCGGCGGTCTGGAAGTCGACCTGGCCGCCGACCCGAAGGATGTTGACCCCGTCCGGGTGGTTGCCGTCTTTATCCTCCACGAGCGGCTCGGTCGAGCGGGTGGCCGGGGAGAGCCCGGAGTGGTACGCGTAATCTCCACCGGAGGGTGCTGCCGGCACCGGGTGGGCCGTCGAGGGACACTTGAACACTTCAAGGTCGTCGATGTAGTGGTCGTAGAGCTCATCCAGCGACGCTGGGTACTGCTCGTTGTGGTCGTCGCGGTAGGCCGAGACGGCGTAGTAGATCTGCTTCATGTTGTTCTGACACTTGGAGCGCCGCGCCTTCTCACGCAGCTTCATCGCCCCCGGCGCCAGAAACCCGATCAGGATGCCGATGATCGCGATGACGACCAACAGCTCGATGAGCGTAAAGCCCGATGCCTGTTTAGGTTTCTGCTGCATGGGTAGCCTGGCGGCGCTTGGGTTGACCGTACCAGAGCGCCTCGATCTTGTCAAGGAGCGCCCGGGCGAGTGCCGGTTTCGCCGCCCACCCGAGGTCGGTCACGTGCCCGCCCCGCTCGACCAGCCACGCCCGGACCCTCCGGCGGCCAAAGGGCGAGTGTGTACCGGCTCGCGTCGTCCCCCGATTTCGCTCGGGACGCTGCACTGAGCGAGGGCGAAGGTGCTGTGCGACCAGGAGATCCAATTGCTTGTCGCGCAGCTTCCGCGCGGCGCGCGGTAGCACCTCAGCGGTTTCCAGCGCGAAGCCGGCGACCACCCGGCCCGGCCGGCGCGGCAGGCGGGCCACGATGTCAGGGATAGCTTCCAGTGTGAGCGTCAGACGCGCGCGGCGCGGCAGCTTGGCGTTGGAGACTCGTGCCGGACGAAAGTCGGCTACCGCCGCTGCCATGATCACCGCATCCGCCCCGCGCGCCTGCCGGCGCATCGCCCGCTCCATCTCCGCAGCACTCGTCACCGGAATGATGCGTGCCCCGCGCGGAAACGGCTCGCTCACCGGACCGCGCACCACCGTCACCCGATGGCCGCGGATGAGCGCTTCAGCGGCCAGGCGCGAGCCCAGATACCCCGTCGACTCGTTCGACAGATACCGCACCGGGTCGAGCGGTTCACGCGTCGGCCCAGCGCTGATCAGGACGCGCCGTCTCCCAGTACTCCTCCTGCTCTTCATGATGCTCCCGGTCTCCGCCGTGGGGCGGAGGGACGGTTACCGTTTGCGTTGCTTGGCCGCTCGTGCGGGTTTCTTCGAGGCTGGGCGCGATGCGGGCTTGGCTGGAAGGGCGCTCCCGCTCGGTCCCGCGCTGACGGGCACGAGCTGCTTCACCGCCTGGAGGATATCTTCCGGCTCCGCCAAGTGACCGATCGCCTCGTAGCCGCAGGCCAGCTTCCCGACATCGGGTCCGACCACGCGCGCCCCCAGCCGCTTGACCGCGGTGACATTGCGCTGGACCGAGGGGTGCTGCCACATGTGCACGTTCATCGCGGGCGCGAAGAGGACCTTCGCCCGGGTGGCCAGCAGCGTGCAGGAGATCAGATCGTCCGCGATGCCGTTCGCGTACTTGCCGATGATGTTCGCCGTCGCGGGTGCGACCAGCACGAGCTTCGCGTGGTCGGCGAGCGTCGTGTGGACGATGTGCGGGCTGTCGAGCTCGAAGAGGTCCGTGTGGACCTTCCGCTCCGACAACACCTGGAGCGTCAGCGGCGCCAGGAACTTCGCCGCCCGCTGCGTCAGCACGCAGGTGACCGCGTAGCCGGCGTCCTTCAAGAGCCGGACGACGTCGCAGGCTTTGTACGCGCCGATGGACCCGGTGATGCCTAGCACGATTTCCGGTGCGTTGGTCATTTAGGCCGCCTTTTTCTTGTCCGCTTTCCTCGCCCCGCGTCCCCGCCTGCCGGAGCGGCCTTCCGTTTCCGCCGCCTCCCCCTTGTACAGGACCTTGCCCTGCAGGATCTCCTCCAGCGCGACCGAGGTCGCCTTCCGGTGGTGTGTCTCGACGAGCGGCGGCGACCCCTCCGACAGTTCCTTGGCCCGCTTAGCCGCCAAGATCACGAGCCGGTAGATGCTGCCGCACCGCTTCAACAGATCTTCAATCGGCACTTGCGCCATGAGTCGGCTGCCCCTTTCGTTGATCCCCCGCGCCCTGAGCCCTTGTGTCTCCGCAAATAATGACGTGCATCGCCCGTACCGTCCGGTCCAGCCGGTCATTCACGATGGTGTGGTCATACCACCGCGCGCACGCGATCTCGCGGCGCGCCGCGGCAAGGCGCTGCCGGATGGCCGCGGGCGATTCCGTCCGCCGCCGCAAGAGCCGCGCGCGCAGCCGGCGCATCGACGGCGGCAGGAGGAAGACCAGCACGGCGCGCGTGCCAAGGACCCGCCGGACTTGGCGCGCCCCCTGCACATCAATGCACAGCACGACATGGTGCCCGCGCGCCAGCGACCGGAGGACCGGGGCCTTCAGCGTCCCGTACCACTCGCCGTGAACGCTCGCCCACTCAAGAAGCCGTCCGCCTCGCCGCAACCGCCGGAAGACGGCCGGCGTCACAAACCGGTAATCGCGGCCGTGCCGCTCGCCGGGACGCCGCGGGCGCGTGGTCACCGAGACCGACCGCACGAGCCGCGGCCCCGCGCGCAGGAGCCGTTCGACGACGGTGGTCTTGCCGCCCCCCGATGGGCTCGAGACGACGAATACCCGCCCAGTGCGCTGCGGAGCAGCCATGCGCGAGGCTCCCCCATCTCCGCCAAAGGCGGACCCACCTCCGGCGGGCGCAATCGCCTCGCTCATGGACGCTTAATGTCGACGAGGCGCTGCGCGACGGTCTCCGGCTGCAGGCTCGAGAGCACAACGTGGTCGGAATCGGTCAGGATGACGGTCCGAGTCCGGCGGCCATTGGTCGCATCGATCAGCTTCTGGTGGCGGCCGGCCGCTTCACGCAGCCGTTTGATCGGGGCGGGCTCCGCGGACACCACGGCGATCACTCGCTCCGCTGCCACGACGTTGTCAAACCCCACGTTCACGAGTGTCACGCCCATCTTTGGCTCGGGGTTGGGGGCTGAGGGCCCCGGGCGATCTTGCGTTCTCAGACGCAATGATCAGTCGTTGCCCAGAGCCCCACGCCCTGAGCTCAGAACCGACGATCGTCTCTATTCCAAATTTTGGACTTGCTCGCGGATCTTTTCGATGCAGCCCTTGATCTCCACGACGTGCTGGACCGCTTCGGCGTCGTTGACCTTGGCGCCCATCGTGTTCGCCTCTCGCATGAGCTCCTGGGCGATGAAATCAAGCCGCTTGCCGACGAGCTCGCGGCCGGCGAGGCTCTGGCGCACATGAACGAGGTGGCTGTCGAGCCGCACCAGCTCTTCATTGATGTCCGCGTCCTTGGCGAGTGCGGCCGCCTGCTCGAGCTGCGAGGACGACGCCGGCGAACCGGACCCGAGCAGCTCCTGCAGCCGCTCCCGCAGCCGGCGCCGCTGGCGCTCGAACGCCTTGGGCAGCCGCCGCTTCACGGCGCGCACGTGGCGCTCGATGGCGGCCAGCTGCGCGCGCAGATCCTGCACGAGCTTCGCGCCCTCGCGCTGGCGGGAGCGGACCAGTTCCCGCACCGCCGCCTCCGTCGCCTGCCGGAGCGGCTCCCAGAGCTCTTCGGCGGGGGTGCGCTCTTCGGAGACGACCAGCGCCTGCGGCAGTGCGAGCAGGTGGTCGAGCGTCACCTCGCCCTTCAGACCAAACCGGTGCTTGAGCTCGACGAGTGCCGCGTGGTAGCGTTCCAGCAAGGCCGCGTCGAACAACACGCGGCGCTGGTGGTACCGGTCGAACTGGACGGCCACCTGGACGTCGACGCGTCCGCGGCGGATCTGGCGCCGCACCAGCTCCGTCAACCGGCCCTGTAGCGCGGCCAAACCGTTGGGCAGCCGCGCATCCAGCTCAAGGTAGCGGTGGTTGGTGCTGCGCAGCTCGACGGTGACGTCGCCGACCGCGGTCTGCTTGGCCGCCCGCCCATACCCCGTCATACTCAGCAGTCCGCGTGCGCCTGTAGCGCCCCGAGCGATGGCCTTCGGCACGAGTCGAGGGATGGCCGCCATCGTCCGCCTCACCGTCTCCTCGACGCGGAGACCGGCGCGCCCGACAGGTCGCGCAGCAGCTCCTCGGGCTTGAACCAAAGCGCAATTTCGCGCCTGGCGTCCTCAGGATGTGAGGACGCGTGAAGGATGTTTTCCATCAGCCCCGTGGAGAGGTTGCGTCCGAGCGCACCCCGAATCGACATGGGGTCCGCTTTCTCGGGGTTCGTCGCGCCGGTGACGTGCCGCACCCGCTCAATCGCATCCGGTCCCCAGAAGACGAACGCCAGGACAGAATTGACCCCGTGGACCGTGCCCTTGAGATGCTCCACCGTCTCGCGGAAGAACGGCTTGTCTTTGATGTGCTTGTAGTGCTCCTCCGCCATCTCCTGGCTGACGCGCACCACTTTGGCGCCGACGATGTCCAGCCGCAGCGGTTCCAGTCGCGACAGCACGGCCCCCGCGAGCCCGCGCTGCAGCGTATCCGGCTTGATCACCACCAGCGTGGCTTGATTCGGCATCATCCCCCCACCCCCAGGATGGTCAGCAGGCGCGTGAGGTCCTCCTGCGAAAAGTATTCGATCACCATGCGCCCGCCTTTCTTGCGCGCCGTCAACGTCACCTTGGTCCCTAGCACGCGGCGCAGCTCGTCTTCCAGTCCTTTCAGCTGCGGATCGCCGCGCCGCGCGCGCCGCCGTTTCGGACCGACCCAGGCACCTGCGAGCCGCTCCGTCTGCCGCACCGACAGCTGCTCAGCCTGGACCTGGTTGAAGAGCTCCAACTGCGTCACGCGGTCCGGCACGCTCAACAGCGCCCGCGCATGGCCCATGGTGACGGCGCCGTCGCGCACACCCTGCTGAATCTCCTCCGGCAATGAGAGTAGCCGCAGGAGGTTGGCGACCGTCGCCCGGTCTTTGCCCACCGCCCCGGCGATCGCTTCCTGCGTATAGCCGAACTCGTCGAGCAGCCGCCCGTAGCCCCTGGCTTCTTCAATCGGGTTGAGGTCCTCGCGCTGGATGTTTTCAACGAGCGAGAGTTCCAGCGCTTCTTGATCCGTCAGCGTTTTGATGATCGCCGGGATCTCCGTTACGCCAACCGCTTGGGAGGCTCGAAGCCGACGCTCGCCGGCCACCAGCTCATAGGTGCCGTGCGCCACCGGCCTGACGAGGACCGGCTCGATCACACCGGATTTCTTAATCGAGGCCTTCAGCTCTTCCAGCGAGGCATCGTTAATCGTCGTGCGCGGCTGAAGCCGTCCAGGCCTGATCTGGTCGATACGTAACACCACAAAGTTCTGACTCGGCGCGCCCTGCTGTGGACCAGGCGCAATGATGTCCGCCAATCCTCGCCCCAGCCGCTTTGTCATGACGCGCCCCCAAGTTCTTTTAACATAACTTCTTGTGTAAGAAGACGATACGCAATTGCTCCTGTCGAGTCAGGATCATAGAGGCAGATCGGCTTTCCGAAGCTCGGCGACTCCGCTAGGCGAATATTTCGTGGAATGGCGGTGGTGAAGACGAGCTCCTTGAAGAACCGCTTCACCTCATCTGCAACCTCTCGAGCAAGATTCGCACGAAAGTCGGTCATCGTCAAGACGATTCCTCCAACTTTCAGATCCGGGTTCAGAGTCTTCTTGATCAACCCAACCGCCTGCATCAGCGAGTTGAGTCCCTCCAGCGCAAGGTATTCGCACTGGACCGGAATGATGGTACTGTCTGCCGCGGACAGCGCGTTGATGGTCAGCACTCCAAGCGACGGCGGGCAGTCGATGATGATGAACTCGTACTGTGACTTAAGCGGTTCGCATGCTCTCTTGAGCTCGAACTCTCTTCCTTCGACGTCAGCGAGATACATCTCAGCTCCAGCCAGGTCGAGGGTTGACGGGATGATGCTGAGCTGCGGGATCACCGTCTGAACGATCGCTTCAACGGCCGGCACCCCATTCACCAGCACCTGGTAGATATCTTTTGCGATCGACGTTCGATTGATGCCACAAGCGGTGGAGGCATTGCCCTGCGGGTCAAGGTCGATCAGGAGCGTGTTGTGTCCGGAAAGTGCGAGGTAGGAGCCGACGTTGACGGTGGTGGTAGACTTCCCGACTCCGCCTTTTTGATTACAGACCGCGATTATTTTTGCCATGCGTTGAGATGTTCCGCACGGAACGCTCTGCACAATGGCTTCAGTGGTCGTCATTGTCCTCGCCCTAATAAGAAACTCAAGAGAGAAAATTTACTTGTAATTGCGCAGATAAATCTGTGAAATCTTATTTTAATGAGTTTCGCACACCTGTAGATAAGCTGTGCATTTACTTGACGAGCTTGTACCACGCCATTGACATGATGCTGTTCGTGAGCCAGTACATCACCAGTCCTGCTGGAAACTGGTAAAACATGATGCCGAAAACGATCGACATCATCGGTCTGGACATCATGTTGGCGGTAGGGTTCGTTTGAGTTGACGCCATGCTTCCTTGTGAGATCTTCGTCTGAAAGTACATGGCGGCTGCCATGATGAGCGGCAGGATATTGAGGTCGCTACCAAGCACCGGGAGCGAAAACGGCAACTTCGCCAGACGGTCAGGAAGCGAGAGATCACGAATCCACAGAAATGACTTACCTCGAAGCTCAATAAAGTGCGAGATGGCCTGGAAGAGTGAGATAAAAATCGGCATCTGCAGCAGCATGGGCAAGCACCCGCTGAGGGGATTGACTCGGTGCTGCTTATAGAGCGCAAACACCTCCTTGTTCGTCCTGGTCGGATCCTCTTTATTGGCCGCCGTAATCCGGTCAATCTGCGGTTTCAGCTCCTGCATTTTCTTCATGGATTTCAGGCTCATGAGCGTAAACGGCGCGGTGGCACAGGAGACAAGGCAAGAAAAGAGAATAATCGACACGCCGTAGTTGCCAGTCAGCTTTCCAATCCAGCTCAAAAACATCAAAAAAATCAGTCCGATCTGCCCAATCGCTCCCACATGTATGGCTTGAGCAAACTTTGCCCGATCGAGATAGAAATAGTCTCTCGGTCCAAGATACAGATCTGCAGCGTATGAAATTCGACCACCAGTATCAGGTGAGGCGATAGCTTTTGCGGTAAACATCGCGGTTCCACTTGGAGAAGGAACGAGCGAAACTGCGAGGGTTCCAGTAGACGGCTTCAGGGAAGAGCAAAAGTATCGTTCTGATAGTGTGGCAAGCCATGTTCCACGTGGAACAACTTTCTCTTTCCTCCACGGGGAGATGTGGCGTTCGTGCTTCGACTTCCCTTGTCCGAGATCAATCAGCAACACCGATTCAAGAATATTATTTCTTCCGTTGAGCTTATCTCCTCTAGCCCAAGATGATATAAATAATATCTCCGTCGGAGACGAAATGGGATCAACTGATGAAACCTCAATGTGGACGATGGGGTTGTTGCTGTCAAGAGCATAGGAAAGATGGTAATTCTTATTTGATGAGTCTATCGCATTAAAGCTTGTACTGCTTTGGGTTGTATTATTTATATTCCGTGATATTTTTCCAGAGCCTATTTGGGTAAAAAACAGCGGCAAAGAATCGCAGAACTGAAGAAGCGATTCGTTTGAGCTCGATCGAAACTTCTTTAGCGTTGCGCACCGGATGGCACCGCTGGAGGCGCCGATTTCAAGTCGTAGATCTCCCGATTCAATATTTATAACATCTTCTTTAACAAGTGGTTGTAATAAGCTCGCTGGTGTAGGCTCGACCGGTGCTCCTTGGGTTGGTATTTGGCCCGTTATGGCTGCCGCTTGGCTCACTCGTCGAGCCGATGGACCATACCACCGAGACATCATCTGGGAATATCCGGCGAGGAACAGCGCGGAGAGAATGGCAGCGGCGAGGACGCGTTTTTCGCTCATCGCGGCACCGGGTCAACACCGAATGTCGCGAGGGGGTGGCAGCGAATGAGTCGCCGAACAGCCAACCAGCTGCCTTTCATGGCTCCATGTCGACTCACCGCCTCTGCGGCATAACTGGAGCAGGTTGGTAGGAATCTACATGAATCTATCATCAATAAAGACAATGAGTTATAATATATTTTAATGATGGAAACCAGTGGGGTCCTTAGGCGAGGGCGCCAGCGTGTTTGCATAGTCCGGTCAGTTCCGCTCTCAACGAGTCGGTGGGGGCAGGAATACGTGTTGGGTGGATGACGATGACGATGTCAAGCCCTTGGCGCAAGGGCGGATTTCCCTCGGAGACGATCGCACGAAGCTGGCGCTTGAGCCTGTTGCGGACCACGGCACTCTTGAGGCCACGGCGCGTGCGGAGACCAATGCGCGTCTCGACCCGCTGGTGCGGCAGGATCCCGACG